>JAEEGJ010003767.1_pt1 | contig 55280 bp, 39 predicted proteins | sample 8958761 | NCBI WGS metagenome assembly JAEEGJ01 (sample SAMN16246546, study PRJNA631951) | gut metagenome | biome: gut microbiome; feature: rumen; material: RS-attached | host: Bos | place: Iran: Karaj | collected 2018-10
CGTGATGGTGATCCCCACCAACCGCCCCGTAATCCGCGACGACCAGGACGACCTCATCTACAAGACTAAGAAAGCCAAATATGCAGCCGTCATCAACCGCATAGTGGAACTCTCTTCCGCCGGGCGTCCGGTGCTGGTGGGTACCACCGATGTCGAGACTTCCGAACTGCTGAGCCGCATGCTCAAGATGCGTGGCATACGTCATAACGTCTTGAATGCGAAGGAGAATGCCAGGGAGGCGGAAATCGTCGCCCAGGCCGGCCAGAGCAGCACAGTTACCATCGCCACCAATATGGCCGGCCGTGGTACCGACATCAAGCTTTCGCCCGAGGTGAAGGCCGCCGGCGGCCTTGCCATCATCGGTACCGAGCGTCACGACAGCCGCCGTGTCGACCGTCAGCTCCGAGGCCGAAGCGGCCGTCAGGGAGATCCCGGTTCTTCGGTGTTCTACATTTCCCTCGAAGATAAGCTGATGCGGCTTTTCGGTTCCGAGCGCATAGCCAGCGTGGTTGACCGTCTGGGAATGAAGGATGACGAGGCCCTCGAGAGCTCGATGCTCTCCTCCACCATCGAACGCGCCCAGAAGAAGGTCGAAGAGAACAACTTCGGCATACGTAAGCGCCTGCTCGAATACGACGATGTGATGAACTATCAGCGCGAGGCCATCTACTCCCGCCGCCGCAACGCTATCAGCGGCGAGAAGATCGAGATCGACCTCAGCAATATGATGATAGATACCGCATCCCTTATCGTGGACCAGTGCAAGGGGATGGAATTCGACGAGTTCCAGGAGACCTTGATGGCCAAGCTTTCGATAGATGCCGGTTTCGACGCCGACTTCTACTCCCACGCCAAGGATGACGAGATAGTGAATGCCCTCATCAAGCATATGCAGGAGGTTTACGGCCGCAGGATGTCCGTGCTGGTCGAGAAGCTTTCTCCTATCATCAAGAATGTCTATGAGAAGCAGGGACAGATGTACCAGAACATCGCCATTCCCGTTTCCGACGGCCGTAAGACTATGACGGTGTCGGTGAACCTCGAGAAGGCCTACAACAGCGAGGGCCGCGAGGTCGGCAAGACTCTCAGCAAGAACATCATACTATATCAGATCGACGAGCATTGGAAGCAGCATCTGCGCGATATGGACGACCTCAAGCAGAGCGTCCAGAATGCTTCCTACGAGCAGAAGGATCCTATAGTGGTGTACAAGCTGGAGAGCTACAACCTCTTTGCCTCGATGCTTGAATCCCTGAACCAGGATGTGCTCAGTTTCCTCTTGCGTGCCTTCGTGCCGCTGCGCGATGCTTCCGAGGCGGGCAACCGCCCTGCTATGCGTCCCCGCCAGGATATGTCCACCCTGCAGGCAGGCCGCCAGGACCTCACGACCAACGGCGAGCAGAGGCCCAACGGCCCCGTGAAGGTCGAGAAGAAGATAGGACGCAACGAGCCTTGCCCTTGCGGCAGCGGCCTCAAGTACAAGAACTGCCACGGAAAGGGCCTTGTGTAGAAATCTAACAACACCGCACATATGATTAACAACAACAAACCATCAGCTCCCGTAGTGGATGCAAACATTGTCAGCCACATCTCTTCTGGAACCATAGTCAAAGGAGAGATTTCGTCGGTTGCCGACATCCGCGTTGACGGAGCGGTCCAGGGAAAGGTCTTCTCCAAAGGCCGCGTGGTAGTGGGAGAGGAAGCCTGCCTCACCGGGACCCTGGCTTGCAACAATGTCGATTTCTGGGGAAAAATCGAAGGGGATGTCTATGTCAAGGACACTTTCTCCCTTAAAGGTACTGCGGCAGTCAACGGTAACATTCACGTACGCCGTCTCCAGGTGGAGATGGGCGCACAGATCAATGGCACCTGCAGCATGATTACCGAAGAGGATTACGATACATTCGTCAAGGACGTAATCACCACCGACGCACCCGAGATCGACTAAGCCATTGCTCAGCCGAATTCCGGAGCCCGCCTGAGATTGTACAGGCGGGCTTCGGTTTTATTGTAGCTGATGTCGAAGCAGCGGTACTCGTGACGTCCGTTGCGACGTTTGCAGAATCCTGTCACATATTCGTCGCGGAATCCCATCTCGCCCAGAGCCAGTATTTCCGGGGCTTTCTCTTTGGAATCCAGCATCATTTCCAGAATCTTGTAATTCCTCCACAAGGCGCCGAAAACCCTTTCCTTTCGGCGTTTCTCGGAGAGGGTTATATGATTGTGCCACTCGTTCTTGCATCTGCCGCAGCAGAATATCTTGTCCGTCCTTCCGGACAATGGGGCACCGCAGTTTATGCAGCGCTTCTGCTCGTATTTGTCCTTGTTGTCCATCGCTTTTTTTTTGTTCCTAATATGGGAATCATCCGTGTAAAAGAAAAAAATATCGGCCAAACTTAAATTATTTAAAGTTTTGGCGGACAATCAATTATTTCTTATGCACCGTTTAAAACTTAAATAATACCGTCGCAAACAGCTAAAATGAGAATTGTTTCCGATGATTCTTTGGTCCGGGCCGGACGATGCGGTTCCTTTGCATCGGACAAATAAACCAAAGATTATGGAACAGATCAACAAAATCGAATTGCGCGGCCTCGTGGGGACAGTGAAGCTCCAGGTGGTCGGAGAGAAGAAGGTGGCGCGCTTCACGGTGGCCACCAGCCTGGCGTACAACGACAAGACCGGCGCCGCCGTCATCGAGACGCAGTGGCACAATGTCAATGCCTGGGAAGGTAAGTACATCAATTGTCTCGACCGCCTGCGCAAGGGCGACAAGGTCGGCCTGATAGGCAGGCTGCGCTACACCAAGTTCACCGGCTCCGACGGCCAGGAACACAACTCCACCGAAATCCTCGCCAACAGGCTTATAATAATAGAGGACGAAGATGTGCTTCAGTGCGAAATGTAGTCTGCTGCTGCTCTTCTGTGCCGCGCTCGCAGGGTGCGCCGGGGCACGGAAAGCGCAGACGGCCAGGTCCGGGGCCTATGTCCCGGGGCTGGCCTTGGCAGACGATGCACAAATGCCCGACGTGCCGGCCGGAAAGCTCGTAAGCGATACGATGGTGGTAAAGGATTCCGAAGGGAGATATCTGTCCGTGATGAGAGCGGTGCGTGATGAAAATGGAGATATGGTTGCCAGCGACGTGATTTTACCGTCGATAGTCGTAGCATCTTTCAGGAATGTGGCGGAAAGGCAGGGAGTCGTGGACCTGAGATTCGATATAGAAGTTCCGGCGGAACTGACCGACAGCCGTTGGCAGATCAGGCTCACTCCGGTGATGCATATAGGAGGGGACAGCGTTCCGCTGGATCCTGTGTTCATAACGGGAAAGCATTACCGCGCAGCGCAGCTTAGAGGATATGAGAGATACTCGCGATTCGAAGGAAAGATTGTGACGGATAGCTCCCTTTTTATACATACGAGGGAACTGGAACTCTTCCTAAGCAGGAATGTGCCCGGGCTTTACGGGCGTTCTGCCTTCGGGATAAGCGACAGGGAAGCCGCCGAGCACTACACCGACCAATTCCGCAAGAGACTCAACAGCAGGAGGGTAGGGCGACGGGAGAAGATGTTCCGCAGATATGTGAAATCCCCCATACGGACCGAGGCTCTAAGGCTGGATACCGTGGTGGCTGCCGACGGAGGAAACATACGTTACAGCTACGTGCAGACCTTGGGCGCGGGTCCGGATCTGAAGAAAGTCGAACTGGACCTGTCCGGCAGTATCTACGAAGAGGACAAGGTGCTGTGCGAACTGCCTAAATCCGGGCTGCTCACCTTCTATATCAGTTCTCTGTCGTCTTTCGCGGACACCAGGGAGAAGTTCCTTACCAAGGTCGTGGAAAGGTCGGTCAGCGACCGGAACAGCTGTTATATCGAGTTCCGGGCCGGGAAATCCGACATTAAGGAGGAACTTGGGTCCAATTTCGGCGAGATGGCGCGCATCAAGCGCAGCATACGCCAGATACTCAGCGACGACAGGTTCGACCTTGATTCCGTGGTGATAACGGCCTACGCGTCCCCGGAAGGGTCGGCTGCGGCCAACGCAAGCCTGGCCTTGCGCCGCGCCGGGGCCGCTTCGGCCTTCTTCTCCGACTACACCCGCTTCCTTTCGGACAGCCTGTCTTCCGGGGGGCCTCCTCCCGAAGTGCGCTTCGTCTCCCACGGCGGAGGCGAGAACTGGGAACTGCTCGGCAAGCTGGTGAAGAACGACACCGTGCTGGGCCCCCGCGACAGGGAGGCCTGCCTCGACCGTATGGGAATCAAGGATCCGGATGCCCGGGAAAGGGCCCTGCACGGCCTGGCGTGCTATCCCTACCTGCGTCGCAGACTCTACCCCAAGCTGCGTATGGTGCGCTTCGACTTCAGCCTCCACCGCAAGGGTCAGCAGAAAGACACCATCCACACCACGATCCCGGACACGCTCTACCGCCGGGGGGTGAAGGCCCTCTGCGAAAGGAAGTACGAGGAAGCCCTGGCCCTGCTGCTGCCTTACCGCGACTACAACACCGCGCTGGCCTTCCTTTCGCTTGGCAAGAACCATAATGCGATGCAGATACTCCGCAGCCTGACGCCCAGCCCGGATACCAACTATATGATGGCCATAGTCTATTCCCGTTTCGGCGACGACCGCAATGCCGTGCGGCATTATCTGGACGCCTGCGCCGAAGACCACAACTACGTGTTCCGGGGAAGCCTCGACCCTGAGATCGGCCGTCTGCTCAACAAGTATGACCTGAAGCTTTACGATTGATATGAGAACCCTGAGCATATGTGTGCTGGCCGTCCTTGCGGCGGCTTGCACGGTGAAGGAAGACAGGAACTGGTGTCCTGCCTTGTGCGTGGTGTATTCCGATGGCTATGTGGCCGAGGGCTGTCCCGGGGAACTTACCTGCAGCATCTCCTCCGAGTCGCACGGGAAGCTGGATTCGGGCACCGGAAGCATTTCCAGCTTCTCCGAAAAGGGAAATATGGTTTTCGAGGTGCCCCGCAACGAGAATGTGTTCGTGGACGTGTTCTGTGGGGTCAGCTCGATGACACTGACGGAGTCCGCGCTCCGTATCCCTATGGGATTCTGCTGCGACGGCATCTATTCCGGGCACGGCAGCCTGATGATCACCGGCGAGGTGGGGGAGGCCGGACTCCCTATCCATAAGGACTATGCGCGCCTGACCTTGGTGCTGGATGCCGTCCAGGACGACGGAGACCCGCTGTATCTGCGTATCCTCGGGAACGTGGACGGATACACCCTCCCTGGCGGCCGTCCTCACAGGGGCGAGTTCGATTACCGCCCTCCTGAAATAGGCTCCGGGGTATTCCGGGCGCTGATTCCACGTCAGTCCGATGATTCCCTGACCCTGGAAATATGCCGCCGGGACGACGGCTCCAGGGTGGCTCTCCATTATCTTGGGAAAAGCATTCTGGACCTGGGCTATGACTGGGAGCGCCCGGACCTAATGGACCTGGATGTGACCATAAGTATGAACGAACTGAGTTTCGGCATCGAGATAGTCCCCTGGGAAGAAAACGACGACAACAATATCACTTTATAAACATTCAATACAATGAAAAAGACATTTTTTATCGTGTCTGCGGTCCTGGCCGCAGCAGTGCTTTCTTCGTGCAAGAAGGAAGACTCTCCATCAGTTTCTGAAATCCGTTTCAAGGTGCACGACACCGACATTTCCACCAAGGTGAGCGCAGTTACCGAACTAAATTCATTCAACGTGCTGGCCACTACTGGAAGCGCCGGCAGCGAGACCAGGAAATGGGATGCCGTGGCCACCAAGTCCGGCAACAGCTACGGGACGCAGAAATACTGGCCCGCGACCAATCCTTCCTACCATTTCTACGCTAGCAACGCCGCCATCACCTTCGCCCAGGCAGGTGCCACCGTGCAGGCGAACGGCAACGGCGACCTGGTCTGCGCCTATCTGGAAACGTCCACGCACAATGCACCCAATACGCTGAACTTCATACATCCCCAGGCCCGGGTGGGAAGCGTCACCACCAGCGTAGGCAACGGCTATACCGTGTCCGGAGTGAGCATGTATCTGGCCAATGTCAAGGAATCCGGAAAATACAACATACGCACCGCCGAGTGGTCGGATTGTGCCAATACCGAGAAGATCACCCTGGCCAGCGGCAGCAACGACAAATACCTTGTGCCCGGGTCGTACGTGATGTATGTGACATACACTCTCGCCAAAGGGGATTATAGCGGCACTTTCACCAAGAACGGCACCATACAGCTCAGCCAGGGGAAGATCAACAACATCACTGTCACCTTCGCCAACGATCCGGCAGTGTCCGTGGGCTTCAGCGTGAGCGTGACGCCTTGGGAAGCCAAACCAGTCAGCCTCACCCTTTCATAAGCTATGGAAAGGCCGACTATACTGCTGATGCTCCTGCTCCTGTGCGGATGCGATCCTTCACAGCTGCAGGTCCCGGGTCACGAGCTTCCGGGGGATGCCCCGCCTTTGGCCTTCGCCGTCAGCAAGGCAGGCGGCGCCTGGCCTGATGCGGCTATGTCGGAATTCCATTATCTGACATACGACTACAACCTGGGCAGCTGGAGCGGGGAACTGGGCGGCACGGCCGTGCTGGACGAAGAGAGGGGAAGCTTCCATCCCTCCGATGCAATGAACATCTACTGGCCCGAGGGCAAGCGTTACGCCTTCTTCGCCGCCGGGTATAACGAGAATCTGCCTGTAAGCCCGTCCGTGGTGGAATTCGGCTCGGGGATGATGCTCTACAGTTCGGGTTCATCCGCCCTCCTTAGCCTGCGTAATCCGGGCCACGATGTGGACTGGCTGGCAGGCAAAGCCCTGCAGCAGGCAAGTTCCGAAGAAGTGCCCCTGTGCTTCCGGCATATACTGTCCCGCATAAGCGGACTGCGCTTCGACCTCTCGGACTACAAGGCCTGGATGCGGGAAAAGGAACTGGAAACATTGAGGATAGAGTCGATGGGCTGCTCTCTTAGCGACGTGGATGAGCAGGTGTTCATATTCACTATGGACGATGGCAATCTCTTCCTCAAAGAAAGCTGGGATTATACGGCCGCCGCACTGCATACGCTGGATGGCCGGCGCCGGCTCGACCAGACAAGCGGCGCGGTGCCGGTGGAATACTACGCTTTCCCTGGAACGCACTGCTTCCGGATGCGCTTCTGCCTGCTGAACAGGTCCGGCACCCAGGTGGTGGACGACAGGATGCTCAGCGGCAATCTTACCCTGCCTATGGGCAGCGACTGCGAACTAAGAATCAAGATAGTCCCCGACGACGGCCCCCTCCGTATTGAAGTGGCTGCCAGCCTTCCGGGCTGGAACCAGGGCGGAGAGGGGACGGTGTCCGAATAACAATGCTGAAAATGAAAAAGAATCTGATACAGGCCGTCCTGCTGCTTTGCTGCCTGGCAGGATGTTCCAGGGAAGAAGCCCTTGTGGAGCTTCCCGAAGGCACGGTGCAGTTGTCGCTGACCCTTGAAGAAGGCCCCGGGGCCAAGAGCAGCGCCATAGCCGACGAGAATCTCCTGACGGATCTCAATATATGGATATTCTCATCTTCCGGAACTCTGAGGGACTCCCATTATCTGAAGAACCTTTCCATCAGAAGTTCGGGAAAGCTGAGTTTCAGTTCCGAGGCCGGAAGCAGGAGCCGTATCGTGCTGATAGGCAATGCCGGACGACGCTTGACGGCGCCCGAGGACGGGACGCAGAGCATGAGTTTGGGCGTGGACCTGCCACACGACGGCAGCGGAAGGATTCTTTTCGTGGGAGAGGGCTTCCTGGTTATGCAGGCCGAAGGCTTCTCATCTTCCGTCACCCTCTTCAGGGCGATGGCCCGGATCGCTCTAGGCGTGTGCCTGTCGGAATCCCTGACGGCCGCCGGAGCGGTGCTGGGGAGGGACGTGCGCATATCTTCGGTGCGCCTGCGGAACTGTCCGCAGAGCATCTCTTTCGTGCCTATGTCCGCCAGCAACAGCATCCGTTCGTTCAAGGCCGGCCCCGGAACGGTACTCTGCGACGGGGATTATCTAAGTCCCGCCGACATCTCCCGCCTGCACGCGGGGAAGAATGTCTATCTGTACAGCCTCCCGAATTTCAGCGACCTGCCCTATTCGGACGGCCCGGGCGGGCAGAGGGACTATGCCAGCTATGTGGAGATGTGTTTCGAAAGCGATGCCCTGCCCGATGCCGGCCCGGGGACCACCCTGTGCCGTTTCTACGCCAGCGACGGTGCCAGGATAGGCCTGTACGGAGGGAACAGTTACGGCTGTCTGGTGACCTTCTCGAACAATGCCGCCCGGAACGAATGGCGTAAGGAGGATTATCGTTTTACCCCTCCCGGGACCATCCTTGCCGGTACCAGGAAGGAAGTGGAACTGCTGGGAAGCGGGTATGATCCCGATTCCCTGAGTTTCTCGCTATCTTCCGAGCCGGGGGTGCTTTCCGACGGCTGTTTCCGCCTGGGCTCCAAACTGGTGTCCGGGGGATGTTGCCGCGGGGTAGAAGTGGTCGCCACGGGCGTAGGGGAGGCAAGCCTGTACGTATTCGGCCCGGACGGGCATCCCCGGGGACAGCTCTCGCTGGTGTCGGAATATCCCCTTTTCCGGGTGGCTGACGTGTGTGCGGATGTCTGCGGCACGGAGCATTCCTTAGAATTGCTCGGCCTGGAAGAAGCCTATGCCGACAGGGCCTCTGACGAACTGTTCAACTCCCTCTACTCCGTAAGCGACATAGCCCCGGAAGGGGAGGACGGTCGCTATTTCCCAGGGCAGTTCATCTACGTCGACCTGCCCTGGCGCAGGTTGCACGTCAAGCAGCTGAGCTGGGATTATGACGGAATCACCTACTGGTGGGACTCGGTACTCGGGCAGGACTTCGGCTACAGGGTCACCCTTGCCTGCGGCATCAGCAGCACTTTCAATGTAAAGGTGGTGGACGGAATAGTGGGGCCCCTGGCTTCCTCGCTTTCCTTCGGGGAAGTGGTGAATACCTCGGAGGTGCCCTCGCCCCTTCCCGCGGTAAGCGCCCTGGACGGCCGCGATATTGTCATAGAACGCAGCTACCCGAGCCTGCCCGAGGGCTTGGACGGAGAATGGCCCTGGAACGGCTGGGCAAGCTGGTACGGCGGCAGCATCCTGATGGGAGGCACGCCGGCCGACGACTATCTGACCGTGTCCGGCAACACCCTCAGGTGGGAATTCGACGGGAGCGTGACCCAGCGCCAATATGGCGGGGACATCCCCGTTTACATAGGCAAGTTGAATCCCTGGTGTTACAAATACGTCCGCGCCTGCGTGGGCACCTATTCTTCTTCGAAATATATCCCTGTGGGGATGGAATACGGCTTCTACCAGTATGCCTTCAACGCATACGGCGGCCTGTATGCCGGAATGGACGGATATATGGAAGTGTGTTCGCTGCTGGTTTTCCGCGAGCACGATTCCCGTACCAGGCTCTCGGTCGGCGAAGGCCTGAGGGGAGATACATTCAGCCATTATGTAGATAGTGAACTGCATATGGACCACGGCAGCGTGAACTGGGTGGAAAACGGACGCAGATGCTATGCCATAGCCTACAACGGTGACATTTACTACCGTTTCAACCCCATATTCGACGATTCCAGGGACATTGCCTCTTCGTATGCTTTCGCATCCGCCCTGATCTGGCAGACGGAGAGCCGGACCGAGCCCTGGAATAAATATGCTGCCACTGCTTACGGGGGCAATGGCAGCTATAACAGATGGATTTATCTCTACTGTCCTTACAATTCGGTCGGCGTGTATGCCGCGGGACCGGACGGAAGGGTTTCAGCCAAAGGAGAGGTTTACGTGCACCTGTGGAGCGTATCGCAGAAGGCCGTTTTCGATTACCATCAGGGATACGACTGGACTACGGGAGGCAGTTTTACTCCGCCTTGGCGCTGAGCTTCTTCTGAGGATCCTTGAAGAGTATCGCGAAGAGCACTCCCACGACTGCGGCATAGGCTGCGAAGATATACCAGGCCTGAGCCCAGTTGGCGGGGGTGTTGAACACGTCGCAGGCTTCCACGACCTTTCCGGCGGCAAGGGTGCCGATGGTGGCTCCCAGGCCGTTGGTCATAAGCATGAATACGCCCTGTGCGCTGGAACGGATGTCGGAAGAGGTGTTCTCGTTGACATAGAGCGAACCGGAGATGTTGAAGAAGTCGAATGCCACACCGTAAACTATGCAGCTAAGCACGAAGAGCAGTACGCCGGGCATGGCGGGGTTACCGGCTCCGAAGAAGCCGAAGCGGAACACCCAGGCGAACATAGCTATGAGCATCACTTTCTTGATGCCGAACTTCTTCATACAGATGGGAATCAGCAGTATGCAGAGGGTTTCGGATGCCTGGCTGATGGCTATCAGCGCATTGGAATTCTTGACCGCGAAGGTGTGTGCGAGTGAAGGATCGGCGGCGAACGAACCCAGGAAGGTGTTGGCATAGCCGTTGGTAATCTGGAGCGAGGCTCCGAGCAGCATCGAGAATATGAAGAAGATGGCGAACTGCGGATCCTTGAAGAGCGAGAAGGCCTTGAGGCCGAAGGCTTCGGCGAGGGTCTTGGATTCGCCGCGGTTGATCTCGCAGGCCGGCATCGTGAGGGCGTAGGCGCAGAGCACCAGGGATATGATTCCGGAAGAAATCAGCTGGGTGAAACTGTCCTGCAGGGCAACTCCCTTGATGTGCAGGAAGTTGGTGAGCAGCATGCTGCATATGAAACCGACGGTTCCGAAGACGCGTATGGGCGGGAAGTCCTTCACGGGATCCATCCCGGCCTTGCCGAGTGCGTTGTATGCGACGGAGTTGGAAATAGCAATGGTGGGCATATAGAATGCCACGCTGATACTGTACAGTACGAAGAGAGGCGTGAACGATATGGCGGCTCCTGCACTCTGGCAGTAAAGGCCTGCTCCCAGCATGAAAAGGCCGGCGAGGCCGTGGCAGAGGGAGAGGGTTTTCTGTGCCTGGAGGTAACGGTCGGCCAGTATGCCCATAAGGGTAGGCATAAAGATGGAAACTATGCCCTGCATGGCGAAGAACCATTTGATCTGAGGGCCGAGACCGACATTGCCAAGATAACGCCCGAGAGAGGTAAGATATGCGCCCCAGGCTGCGTACTGAAGGAAGTTCATCAGGATGAGCCTGATGGTCAGCTGTCTGTTTTTCATTATATTGTGGTTTGTATGTTCAGCTAACAAATTTAGCAGAATTTCTTCTATTTTGATTATCTTTGAAAGATGAAATTCGAAAAGATACATAACGACCCTCATTCATCGGCCCGTTGTGGCATCCTGCATACCGACCACGGGGACATACGCACCCCAATCTTTATGCCTGTAGGTACCGTGGGCTCCGTGAAGGGGGTTTACCATAAAGACCTTGAAGACGATGTGAAAGCCGAAATAATACTCGGCAACACCTATCATCTTTATCTGCGTCCCGGCCTGGACATACTGCGCGCCGCAGGCGGACTGCACCGCTTCGAGAACTGGAACCATCCGATTCTTACCGACAGCGGAGGATTCCAGGTTTTCAGCCTCAGCCCCATACGCAAGCTTACCCCTGAGGGATGCACTTTCCAGAGCCATATCGACGGCAGCCGGCACACTTTCACGCCCGAAAACAATGTCGATACCCAGCGCATCATCGGGGCCGACATAATGATGGCCCTCGACGAGTGCTGCCCCGGCGACGCCGACCATTCCTATGCCCGCAAGAGCCTGAACCTGACCAAGAGCTGGCTGGAGCGCTATGCCAAGCGCTTCCGCGAAACCGAGCCCCTCTACGGCTACAGCCAGTGCTTTTTCCCCATAGTGCAGGGCTGCGTCTATCCCGACCTGCGCAGGGAAGCGGTCGACCACGCCACCCAGTTCGATGCCGACGGCTATGCCATAGGCGGCCTGGCAGTGGGCGAGCCTACCGAGAAGATGTACGAGATGCTGGAACTGGTCTGCCCCCTGCTGCCCGACGACAGGCCCCGCTACCTTATGGGAGTGGGAACCCCCGCCAACATACTCGAAGGTATCGCCAGGGGAGTGGATATGTTCGACTGCGTGATGCCTACCCGCAACGGCCGCAACGGCATGCTCTTCACCTGGAACGGCATAATGAACATGCGCAACGAGAAATGGAAGGACGATTTCGGCCCCCTCGATCCTTCGGGCACGTCTTTTGTCGACCATACATACAGCAGGGCCTACCTCAGGCACCTGTTCGTGGCCGGGGAGATGTTTGCCGGAATGATAGCCAGCGAGCACAACCTCGCCTTCTACCTCGATCTGGTACGCCAGGCCCGCGCCCATATCGAGGCCGGGGACTTCGCCGTCTGGAAGGATGAGGCCGTAGAGAGAATCACGCGCAGATTATGAGAAAACTCGACCTTTACATATCGAAGAAATTCATCACGACCTTCTTTATGGCGTTGCTGCTCATAATCGGCATCGTCATCATCTTCGACATATCCGAGAAGGTGGATTATTTCGTGAAGAACGAGGCGCCCCTCAAGGCCATAGTCTTCGACTACTACCTGAACTTCATCCCGTACTTCATAAATATGTTCAGTCCGCTGTTCGTGTTCATCACGGTGATATTCTTCACCTCCAGGATGGCCGCGAACTCCGAATTCATAGCAATGCTCTCCGGGGGAATAAGCTACATCCGCATACTGGTGCCCTATGTGGCCTGCGCCATTCTTATCGCGCTGCTCTCCCTGAGCCTGAACCTCTACGTAATCCCCAGGTCGAACATAGACCGGACCCAGTTCGAAGAGAAGTACATCAAGGCCAAGAGCGCCAAGTTCCATAATGTGCATTACCAGATAGCTCCCGGCCAGTTCGTGTTCGTGGAGTCCTTCAGCCGCTGGAACAACACTGCCTACAAGTTCACCCTCGAAACCATAGAGAACAACAAGCTCAAGAGCAAGCTGGAGGCTGATTCCGCAGTCTGGGACAGCACCAAGGAATGCTGGCGCCTGCGCAACTGGTTCATCCGTGACTATGCTACCGGGCTGGAGGACCACATCACCAGCGGTGCCAAGAAAGACACGGTCATAGAGCTGACCATTACGGACTTCTACCGCAACGACAAGACGGTGGAGACGCTTCAGATAAAGGACCTCAATCAATTGATAGCCACCCAGAACATGAGGGGGGATGCCAACGTGATGTTTGCCGAGATCGAGCTGCACAACCGTTTCGCCATGCCATTCTCCGCCATAATCCTTACCATAATGGGCGTCTGCCTGTCATCGAGGAAGAGGAGGGGAGGAACAGGCTGGAACCTGGGCATAGGCATAGCCCTGGCCTTCTCGTATATACTTTTCCAGAGGTTCGCCCAGATGTTCGTATATACCGGTGCAATGCCGGCATCGATAGCGCTGTGGATACCTAACTTCCTTTTTGCGCTGATAACCGTTTTCCTGTACACCAAAGCTCAGAAATAATGACAGTAAAAGTCGTGAACAAGGGCGGAAACGCCCTCCCGCAGTATTCCACCCTCGCATCCGCTGGGATGGACGTACGTGCTTCGCTTGAATCTCCCGTAGTGCTGGCCCCCCTCCAGAGGGCGATGATTCCCACGGGCCTCTACCTCGAGATTCCCGTTGGATATGAGGTGCAGGTGCGCCCCCGCAGCGGCCTGGCCGCCAAGAAGGGGATCACGGTTCTGAACACTCCCGGCACCATCGACGCCGACTACAGGGGCGAAGTGAACGTGATACTGGTCAACCTTTCCGACCAGCCTTTCACCGTGGAACCCGGCGAGAGGATTGCCCAGCTCGTGCTTGCCAGGCACGAGAAGATAGAATGGGAAGAGGTGGAGGTGCTGGGTGCCACCGAGCGTGGGGAAGGAGGATTCGGAAGCACTGGGACGAAATGAGTACCGAAGAGCTATACAAACTGTATCTGGAGTGTGGCTGCAAGGTGAGTACGGACAGCCGCACTATACCTGCCGGGGCAATCTTTTTTGCCCTCCGGGGAGAGAATTTCGATGGTAATAAGTATGCGCAGAAGGCTCTGGAAGCCGGAGCTGCGTATGCCGTCGTGAATGAAGATTCCGCATCCGTCACGCCCGGCATGATCGGGCGTCTTATTCCGGTGGAGGATCCTTTCACCATGCTGCAGGAGCTGGCAATCCATCATCGCAAGGCCTTGGGCATACCCGTGATAGGGCTGACCGGAACTAATGGGAAGACTACCACGAAGGAACTGATAGCGGCGGCGCTGGGGGCAAAGTTCAAGGTCGCGGCTACTAAAGGCAATCTCAACAACGACATAGGAGTGCCGCTGACCCTGCTTTCCATACCTCAGGATGCGGAAATCGCAGTGGTGGAGATGGGAGCCAACCATCCCGACGACATTGCCAAGCTTGTGAAGGTGAGCCAGCCTGATTACGGATATATTACCAATGTAGGGAAAGCCCATCTGCTGGGTTTCGGCTCCTACGAGGGCGTGCTCGCTGCAAAGACCGAGCTCTACAAGTGGCTGGGCAGCCGCAAGGGGAGCGTCATATTCGTGAATACAGGCCATCCCGACCTGGCGGCTGCCGCACGTGCGCAGGCCTGCCACCAGTGGGAGTTCAGCCGGGAATCCCTGGGAGTGGAGATCCTTCCCGCCACTGCCGGCAATCCCTTCCTCTCCCTCAGGTTGGGGAAGGATGAGGTGCATACCAGGTTGGTAGGGTCCTACAATACCGACAATGTGCTCGCGGCCATATCGATTGCCGAGTATTTCGGAGTGAAGCGCTCCGATGCCATCGCCGCGATAGAGGCTTACACTCCCTCGAACAACCGTTCCCAGTTGGAGAAGACGGCCCGCAATACCCTGATAGTCGATGCCTACAACGCGAATCCCAGTTCTATGGGTCTTGCCATAGACAACCTTGCATCTATCCAGGCCGAGGGCAAGCTGGCCCTGCTGGGGGATATGAGGGAGCTGGGAGATGCCTCCGTCGAGGAGCACGAAGTCATTGTCCGCAAGCTGATAGCCGCCGGACTGCCCGCCTTCCTGGTGGGAGAGGAATTCGGCAAGGCTCTCCACGCCCTGGGCATAGTCCCCGGTGATGGCGGCATTATCGGAGGAATCTTCCCCGCTTCGGAAGATCTCGCCGCGTATATATCCGCGCACAGAGAAGGATTCAGCGGCAGGACCATTCTTGTGAAAGGGTCCAGAGGTATTATGATGGAGAAGGTCCTTCCCGAGCTATAGGCGCAGGAAGTACTGTATCCTGAAGTCTTTCAGGCTAGCCCGCAGATCCAGCTGGTGGCGCGAACGCTTCCCTCTGTATTTGATGCTGGCTACGGCCGAAATCCCGTACATATCCCCATACCAGGCCGGCACGTTGAAACGCCCCGGCAGATCCCTCTCGTAGGCATAGATGCGCGAGGCCCATCCGTCCGTACGGCAGACGGTTCCCCTGAGGTGCATGGATATCCGCAGCCGGGCGGTGTCGGAGGGGGTGGCATATCCTGCTTCCAGGTAGGCCAGAGCGCCGGGGCGGTGTTTCCCGCTCTGAAGGCCGTTCAGCCTCAGGGCGCCTTCCAACCCGTTTTTGGAGGCCTTCAGGTCGAGACGCAGGTCGTGCCTCCATTCCGGCTGGGCCTTTCCGGCTGCCGGGCTCAGCTGCATCCTCTCCGTCCATCTCAGGGAAGGGGACAGTATCCAGCTTCCCGCGCTGAACTGCGGGGATGCTCCCAGCACCGAACGGAACTGCTGGTAGTTCTTCTTGCCCTTTTTCCATCTTTCCGGATGGAAGGCCATATCGGCGGTGGCACTGAACCATCGTATGCGCAGCCCGGCGCTGATTCCGGCCTCGTCCCCGGTCTTGCTTCCGCTGCGGACGGCCCCTGCCATAGGGACCTGGTAGTCCGAGGGATAATATCTTGCCAGCAGTACTCCGGAAAGCTCGTATGCCGGATCCCAGCTGCAGCCGGCCAGGAATGCCGCGCTGCCTGCCAGGGCCGCTTCTCCGAAGAGGGAAAGATGCCCGAAAGACTTCTTCCAGTCTGCCGAGACGCCTTTGCATCCGAGCCCGTAGATGAAGTTGGCCGCCACGCTGCCGCTGCTTCCGAGGGCGGACAGCGTCCCCAGCAGGTGCCCGTCCGCGGCCGCCGCCAGCGAAGCCTGCCAGGACCGTCCGCCGTAGCCGGCAGCCATTCCCCTCCACGAAGGGCTCCAGGAGCCTGTTGCGGAGAAAGCCGAGGCGTTCTTGCTGAAGCCGGAGGTCGATGAAAAGCCGCTCAGCGAGAAGCCGCTCCATACCAGCAGCCCCTGGCCCAGCCTGGCATTGAAGTCGCCCAGGACCAGTTTCCAGGGGCGTTTCCCGTATATGGCCAGGCTGCCGGTGAGGCGTTCCCTGCTGCTTAGCCACAATTCCGCTCTCTCGCCGGCCTCGGCGTGATATTTCCCGGACAGGGAACTGCCGCTGCTGCGTATCATTATGTCCTGCCTGAGCCTCTTCCTCTTTCTGGCGCCTGCGGGGGAATGGCTTTCGAGTGAGACGAAATGCGACAGAGCATCCGCCAGCTCCGGAGTGAAGCCGGGAACGGTGCCCAGTTCGCTTATGGACAGTATGTCGCCGGATTCTTCGATGTAGTGCTGAAGGCTGGCTACCTGGTAGTCGCTGAATAGCCCACAGGAGCGCAGCCTGGCCGCGCTTGCGAGGTTCAGGCAGACGGGCCTGTCCGCCAGCGAGCAGTAGCGTTCGTATTCGTCCGGGCCTAATTCTTCCAAGCTGCCTGCCCCGCTGAGCAGGAGCATCGCTCCGGTAAGTGATACAAGTATGTTCATTCCGAAATATAGTGCCGGCAAACTTGAAAGACAATCAGATAAATGCATATCCGAAACATTTTTTCTGTTTCCGTATCAGAAATATTTGTAACTTTATGCATTGAATCTTTCGATATGGATAAAGTTTATATTCATGACAAGGTCTTCGTACCTTTCATTCCCTACGAGAAAATCTCGCAAATCATTGATGGTGTGGCAGATAAGCTTAATGGAGATTTTTGTACCCCCGACCATTCCTATTCCCGCCGCTGCGAAGAGGACATCCCTGTGCTCCTCTGCATCCTGCACGGTTCGGTAATGTTCACGGGTGAGCTTATGCAGCGCCTTGAATTCCCTGTGGAGCTGGCTTCCATGAAGCTTTCGTCGTATGTGGGGACATCTTCCACCGGCGTGGTGAGGGAGGTAATGCCTCTCAGTACCGACATACAGGGCCGTACGGTGATTGTTTGCGAAGACATCGTGGATACGGGCAATACCATTGTCGAACTCAAGAAAAAGCTGCTTGCAAAAGGCGCCAAGGACGTACGCATCTGCACCATGCTTCTCAAGCCCGAGGTTTTCCAGGGCCGCGACAAGCTGGATTACGTGGGTGCGGAGATCCCCAACCGTTTCATAGTGGGCTTCGGCCTCGACTACGACGAACTGGGGCGCAATCTCAAGGATATTTACGTATTGGAATAATATGCAGAAGTATTTTATTATGTTCGGCCCTCCCGGGGCCGGCAAGGGCACGCACGCTGCCCCGATGGTGAAGCGTTACCATCTGAAGCACATCTCGACCGGAGAACTGCTGCGCAGTGAAATCGCTGCGGGCACCGAGCTCGGCAAACAGGCCAAGGCCCTGATAGAGAAGGGCGAGCTTGTTCCCGATGAGGTCGTGGAGGGTATGATCGCCGGCGTTTTCGCCGCGAACCCTGATGTGAAAGGCTTCCTTCTCGACGGCTTCCCCCGCACCGTGCAGCAGGCCATAGACCTGGACGAGATGCTGGAATCCCGCGATGAATATGTCACAGGAGTCATTTCTCTGATGATTCCCGACGAGGTCATCAAGGAGCGTATCAAGGGCCGCGCCCTCATAGAAGGCCGCGCCGACGATGCCAACGACGAGACCATCGCCAACCGCATCCGCACCTATCACGCCAAGACCGAACCCCTTATCGAGGTCTATAAGCAGAAAGGCATATATCACGAAGTTGACGCCGTGGGGACCATCCCCGAGGTCGAAGCCCGCGTGATGGCGCTTATGGATACGTTCTAGGCGTAACTGTGCATTCCTCCCAGGAGCAGGTTGACTCCGAAGTAGGTTATCAGCACGCACAGGAAAGCGATTATACAATAGGCGTGGAATACCTTGCCCTTCTTCAGGAAGGGCAGTGAGTTTCCGTGCAGGGCGGCGGCATACACCATAAGGGTGATGAGCGCCCAGGTTTCTTTAGGATCCCAGGTCCAGTAACTTCCCCAGGAAATGTTCGCCCATACTGCCCCGATAAAGGTCCCGGCGGTGAGCAGGAACACGGCGGGGTACAATATCACCAGGCTTATGTCCTTGAGTTTCTCCGAGGCCTCTCCGGGAATTGCCGTGCCCATTATTCCGTTCAGCGCGGCCAGCCCGAAGAGGGTGTAGGATAGCATCATGCTCAGCACGTGGACCGACAGCAGCGGGCTCTGCAATACGGGCATTATAGGCGTTATCTTTGGAATCGGGCCGGAGAGCGATGCCATCAGCATCGTGAATCCAGCAAGAAGCAGGGTAAGCGGCCCGGTAAGCGGCATTTTCTTCGACAGCAGCAGATGGGCCAGGCACGACATCCAGGCCATCAGCATCATTATGTTGTAGCCTCCGCTTAACGGCACGTGCCCGGATATGAACCAGCGCAGCCCGATGGCCAGGCTGAGATAGCATAGCAATAAGCCCGAATAGCATACAAGCCCTTTCCGCACGGGCTCCGGTGCGGCTTTTCCCTTGGCCATACGTATGCCGAAGAGCACGAAGAATATCAGTCCCAAAGTAATGGTGGCCATGAATGGCACCGAGGGGCGGGAGATGCAGTTGTAGAATTTCTCGGCCTTGAAGGCGCTGTCGGATGGAATTACCTCAGCAGCCTTTTTCCTTTGGTACTGGCGTATCTTCCCTATGAGTTCTTCCGCCGAATCCGTATTTCCGTTCTTTATTTCTGTACGCAGCAGGTCCAGGGACTTGCGCACGAAGAGCCACTCTTCATAGTCCAGATCGGCGGGAAGTTCGTCGTCGCAGGCGTACCAGCTGACCTTGCCGAGGCTGTCGGCTATGGGAAAGATTTTAAGGGCGGCCCTGTTTTCGAGCAGTTCATCGGTGCCATAATGCCTGGAGAGGGTCTGCAAAGGGCAAATACGGTCGCCGTAATAAAGATACAGGTCTCCCAGGTCCTGAGCGGACATATCCGGAACGAAGAGCAGCAGCAGGGCGGCGGATGAAAGCAGGCGGCGCAGGGCAGCCTTGAAGGCGCTGTTCTTCTGGAAGAAGAAGCCGACCATGCAGATGAGCAGGAGCAGGTAGCCGGTATAGCTTATGCCTATACCCCAGGGGTCGTGGCTGAATGCCAGGGTGGAGCTGCCGTTCTTTTTGTCGTAATCCGCCTGGTAAAGCCTCCATCCGTCCACCTTTCCTATCTTGTTCATCGATATTACCAGATTCTTTTTTTTCGTACCATTATCAATCGTCACTTCGCTTACGAAGTCCGAGGGAGCCTCGGACCCCGGGTGATACTCTACCCTGAACCTGTCGAGGGTTATGCTGAAGGGCAGTTCTTCACAATCCGTCTTCACCCCCGGCAGCAGGCATACCGAGCCGCTCTCCGCGCTCAGGTGGGTGACCAGGGCTCCGGCAAGAATGACGGCGAGGGCCAGGTGCAGGCCCAGCGTGAAAGGACTCTTACGCATCTTCCGCGAAAAGATGTAAACCAGCCCGCAAATGGCCGCAAGACCCCAGAGGGCGATGAACAAAGGGGAATGGTAGAAGTGCTCCATCGCATAATCAGTCCCCTTGAGCTTTTCAAGGACCGTGGCAGCCATCATCATCACGACGAGGGCTGCCACACTTATTAATGAGATATTCTTAAATGGAATCGACGAATTTGATAATCGCATCTCTTTCTTCTTTAGAGAGTTTGGTGAATCTTTCAGTTGCCTTGTAGGCATCGCTTTCCTTGCTGTATCCGTGCCACATTATTGCCTCCATCGTATTGCGGGCCCGGCAGTCGTGCAGACGGTCGGATGCTCCGGTATTGGACTGGCTGAGGCCACGCCCCCAGAGAGGTGTGGTGCGGCACCAGGAACCGTGTATGTCGTTGACCATATGGAGCTTGTGCTGGATGAAGTCGGAGTACGGGTATATCGTCTGGTTGGCATAGCGGGGGAGCGGTTTCCCTCCGTTCAAGGCAGGGGACCAGTAGTTGTCGTCGCGGGTCTGCCACTTCGGACGGTGGCAGCTGGCGCATCCTATTTCCGTGAAGAGCTTCTTCCCTTTCTGTACTTCGGCCTGGTGGAGGTTCCTTGCCCGGGGGATGGCCAAGCCGCGGTGCCAGACCATGAAACTGTAGAACTCATCGGCCGACATCTCGGGGGTGAAGTTGTGGTACTTGTTGTCGAACTGGTTGGTCTTGGGACTGAGCAAGGCCCTGACAGCCTCGCTGATCTCGGCATCGGTCACTTTGCCGTCCCGGTCGACGTCGCAGTAGTAGGGGGAAGCCTCTCCCGAAGCCCTTATCTTGGAAATGACCTCCGGATTTCCGCTCATTGCCTTAGCCCAGGCTTCGGTAGTGTAAAGAAATGGACGGTCGGGGCGGCTCACGTTGGTTATGTTCCAAATGGCGTTTGCCCCGGCACCGTCCTGCAACGTGCCTCGGGTCATTGCGTAAGTGAACTTCTTCAGTAGTTTACCATCGCGGTAGGTGTCTCTCTTGTAAAACCTGCCGTTTGCATCGTAACCATCACCTAAGGCTCCTGCCTGCCAGTTATGGTAATAGGCCGATGCGGCGTAGTCGTTCGCTTCTTTGTCCCAGAATGCAGGATTCAATTCCACATAGGGAGCCTCGGCACGATATTGTTCGCGTATGTCTTCCTGGTCGATGGCATCGATGATGCCTGAGCCTATCACGCCTATGGTGGACTCCAGCCTGTAGCCTATAGGCTTGCCCGATGCCTGGGGGGTGGGGTCGGTATTGAAGGCGCTTTCAGGAATGGAAACTTCAGGATAAATCAGTTCGACGTTGTCTCCTCCGCTCAATTTAAGCGGGAGCCCGGAAGGAAGGGAGGCGACTTTATGCCAGACTATGCTGATCTGGCTTTCGTCGATAGGGGGGAGGAAGGGCTCCATCGCCATAGTCTGGGGCATTCCCGTCACTTCGGCTACGTAGGGCCCGTCGTTGGTGTAGTCACCGTAGGGGTTGTTGTCGCTGCCGGTCGCCTGATACACCACGAGCAGATAACCATTGCCCATAGAGCGGGCGTCGTTTGCTACGTATTCATTCTGGCGTTTGCCGTGACCATAGCCGGGATGGCAGTCCAGGCAGCTTTTACGCACCGACGCCGGCCCCAGGCCCTTGAAAGGTGCAGTGTTTTCGGTAAAGTTCCTCTCGAAGAAGAACTCACCGTGGTTGAATGCAGAAATAAGCCCCTGTGCGTTTACGGCAGGTGCTTCGTCCTCGTAGCATCCGGCAAGGACGTTGTCGGTAGTGCCAAGTTCGCCTCCGGGGTACCATTCGGATGCCTCGAAGTTGCCTACGGCCTGACCGATATAGTGGCTTTCTCCGTTCGGAGTCGGATTCTCATTTTTGGAATCCTTGCAGGAGGCCAGAAGGCCTGCTGCAAGGATGAGTAAAATGACGCTATGTAGTTTTCCCATTTTAAGTCAGAATTTCTTTCTTTAGTCTTTTATCGCCGCCGCAGCTTCTTCAAGCGCATCGTTCAGATCAGAGATGGCGTCGATGGCTTTCTTGACGTTGGCGGATTTAGGATTATCGACGAAAGCGACTTTGCCGTCGATGCAGGCCTGGATGGCAGCAAGCGCTGCTGAAAGGGTGTTTTCGAGTTTCTTGGCTTCGTTTTCGTGATGTTTCTTAAGGAATGTAAGGAAGGAATCGGCCTTGGCGCTCCTGGCTTCGCGATAACCATAGAGGCTGTTCTGGATGGAAAGCAGGTTGTCTTTGAAGTCGTTGAAGGATTTCTTGCTGTAGGGACTCTCGATATAGCTTTCGTCCTCCCCGCTGTAAGCCTGGCCCATCTTGGAAGAGAATACTTCGTTGGCGATGTTGGCGCAGCCTGCGCTCAGAACGGTCTTGGCAACTTCCTGCCAGGTTGCATAGGTGCTTCCTTTCTCGGAGGCCCCAAGCAGATTCTCGCCGTAGGTCTTGTCAGTTCCGTTCACCGTGCAGTTGAGCTCCGCTTCTTCCACCGCGGCCTGCTGAGCCTCGGGAGCATTGGGGTTCCAGCTGACATTGAGTTCGTACAGGTGTATCATCAAGTCTTCGGCGACAGCGGCGGCGAAAATGAGCTCTTCCTTGCCGGTCACGTTCTTTCCCTGGAATTCGGCTGCATCTTCAGCGGCCTGGAGTGCTGCTGCGCTGCGGTTGGCGCCGTCGCGGAAAAGTATGAATTCGATTCCGTGGAATCCTAGTGCGGAGGCTCCTACAAGGTCGATGGCACCGGCGCCTTCTTCTTTAAGCTGCGCGACAACATCTTTGTTGGAGAGGTTGATGGCGAGCCTTTTGCGGTCCAGAGGCCAGGAGTCGATGTGGGGATCGATACCGAAGTCGGTGGCGGCTCCGAAGAGGAAGGCTTCGCTCTGCTCCCAGAGCTTGCGTGCTGCGAGGAAGTCGGAGCAGGCTTTGTCGATGTCGGCCTGACTGAGGCTTTCGGCATCTCGGAGTGCGGTAAGGTCGTCGAACAGCACGGTTCCGGCTTCGGCAAGTTGGCCGTAAGTGGCATAGACTACGTCGTCCAGATACTTGCCGGAAGCGGCCTGGATTTCTTTTTCGTACGAAGAGAGTCCTTCGTCTTTGTTTCCGTCTTTTTCGCAGGCGGTGAATGCAAGTGCGGCGCTGGCCGCTACTGCAAGGAGTTTGATTATCTTTTTCATGGTAATATATTAACTAACTAGTGCTTGAAAAATCCCATATATACTATTCCCAGCGATACGGAGGGCTCGTCGTAATATCCGCTCCCCAGGAAACGCCGCGAATACTCGCATTTGACGGCTATTTCCGGAATGGGAATCCAGTTTAGGCCAACAGCCTGGCGTATCTTCTCCGTGTAGGTCGCACTGGTCTGTCCCTTGGCGGGGATATATGGATTGTAGGCCTCCGTACGGCCGAATACATAGAGTTTCTGGCTTTTGTCCTTAAGGTTGAACCAGGGAAGTATGTCGTAGCCGGCCTCAAGCCCGAAAGCATAGGCGGCACGTCCCACCGGTTCCTTCGAATAGGGGGAGTCGTTCGCGGCCCGTACGGCCTTGGCCTTGCTGATCTCGGCAGAGTCGTCCAGGGTGGCATAATCCGCATTGCCCCTGACCGTAAGGCGTGAGGAGACATATTCGAAGTCGAAGGAAGCGATAAGTACGGTTCCCCTGCATTTGTCGTATTTGAGTCCGTCGCCCTTGAGGTCGTTCGGGTAGGTGTTGTGCATCGAATTGCCGAACCATCCGCTCAGGCCAAGGCGGAGATTCCTGAACGACGTGTTGTCTATACGCCCCGCAAATCCATAGGTGTTGGCCACCTTGAATTCATAAGGCGAGACCGCTCCCTTCTTGATGAAATTGTCGGTATTGAACATAAAGGCATCCAGACCTGCCACCATCAAGGCTTCATAGTGCCAGTCCCCGGCATCGCCCCAGATGTTTATTCCCGTGTCGTGCCAGGTGGAAGGGAAGATGGTGTACTCTCCCTCCGGGCGGTACACCGTGAAATAATTCATCGGTTCGTGCGAATTGTTGAGGGCGCCCACGGGCACTACGATATGGCCCACGCGCACGTTCAGGCAGTTGGAGAAGCTTTTCTGAATCCAGAATTGTTCCAGCGCCACTTCTCCTCCTTTCTCGATTTCCTGCTCGAACTCGCCGGCTTCTTCATATTCCCTCTCTATCGTCGCACCTGTACCGAGGTGCTCGAATTCTATCTCGCTCTGCATGGTCCATCCTTTGCCGAAATCATATCCTATGGCAAAGGTGGCGTGGGGGATGTCGAAACGGCCGTGACCGGGAGCATCTTTGTAATTATCGGGTTTCGCGTAGATATACGGGCTGTCAGTATAAAAATTGCGTGTCATCGCAATTTCCCCATAGCCGCCTATGGTAAGAGCTTTTCTATCGTGAGTCTGGGCATTCAGGCTTATGCTGCCGAGAAGAATGGCCAGAGCGGCCGTATATATCGAAGATTTCATTGTCTGTTTACCATTTTGTGGTGCAAAATTAGCTTGCAGTCCGTTATCGGTCAATCGCCAATAATGGTTAAATGGTAAATCACAATAAATGATGAGTGGCTATTTCTTGAATATCTTGTAGCCCAGGGCGGCAACCAGCACGCTCATCAGCGGGCTAAGTATGTTGAAGAAGCAATAAGGCAGATAAACCAGCGTCGGAGTGCTGAGTATGGTCGCCTGCGTCATTCCGCAGGTGTTCCAGGGCACAAGTACGGAGGTTACGGTGGCGGAATCCTCCACCGAACGGCTCAGGAGCCTGTTCTCGTAACCGGAATCTTCGTAGATATCCTTGAAGATGTTTGCCGTCAGCATTATGGCCAGGTACTGGTCGCATACGAAGGTATTCAGAGTGGCTCCGGTTCCGACCGTGGATGCCACCAGCCCGGTGCGGTTGCCGGTGAACTTGCGCATAGCCTTCATCAGGGCATCTATCATTCCGCCGGCCCTCATACAGGCGCCGAAGCACATCGCGCAGATGATAAGATAGACGGTATTCAGCATTCCGGTCATCCCTCGGGACATTACCAGTTCGTTCACCTGGGCATTCCCAGTATCCAGGGACACCGTGTTGTAGATGCTTTCGACCGTGCCCGCCAGCATTATCTTCCAATCGCTGAGAGGGCCCTCGATCCCGTGGGCCAGGGCTGCGCCGCGGCCTATTCCCCGGATGATGTCCGGCTGGAAGAGTATGGCGGCGACGGAGGCCATCACTATCGAAAGCGCCAGCACTATAAGGGCGGGAGTCCTGCGGGCTATCAGCACGCCGGTGACCAGCGGGACCAGCAGCAGCCATGGGCTGATGCGGAATTTCGAAGACAGCACATCCGTGAAGGCGCTCATATCCGCCGGAGTGTCCGGAGCCCCGTTTAGCCCGATGACGGTAAAGGCGATCAGGGCGATGACGAAGGACGGCACGGTGGTAATCAGCATATACCTTATATGGGTGAAGAGCGGGGTGTTCACTATGGAAGATGCCAGCACGGTGGTATCCGAGAGGGGAGATATCTTGTCGCCGAAATATGCGCCCGAGATGATTGCTCCGGCGATCAGCCCGTCGCTGAAACCTTCAGCCTTGCCTATTCCCAGCAAGGCCACGCCGACTGTGGCGATGGTGGTCCAGGAGCTGCCCAGCATAAGGGAAACAGCCGCGCAGATAAGGCAGGCGGCAGGGAGGAAGAAGGAGGGGGAGAGCACCTTCACCCCATAGCATATCATCGTGGGCACTATCCCGCTCATGGTCCAGGTGCCGGAGATGGCACCGATCAGCAGCAGTATCACTATCGCCGAGGTAACATTGCCTATGTTGCTCTTGATTCCCTCTTCGAAGGCCGACCAGCGCACCTTGAACAGCCACATCGACAGCCAGACGGCTATGCCCGTGGCCAGCAGCAGGGCTACTTGGCTGGCGCCTTGTATGGAGTCGCTGCCGAGAATGCTTACGTTGAACGCCAGCATGGCGATCAGCACGACTATTGGAATAAGGGATATGAGGGCTTTCTTCATAGCTTGATGACGGCTTTCCCGGTACGTCCGTCAACACAGGCTTTCAAAGGAGAATCCAGTTCTATATGCCGTATGAACGTTCCTTCTTCCGCAGCGGGAAGCTTTTCCAGCGCTTCGAAATCCAGGAAATCGGCGGCACGGCTGAACTCATCCACGTTGATGTATCCGGCATTGAAGGAAGTAAGGTTCTGGAAGAAGTGGGAGCCCTGGCTGGGATCCACCCGGAAATCGCTCAGCGAGCACTCCACTATGGCCCTGGCCTCGGAGATGTCGCTCCATACCACGGGTATGCCGAGGGTGGGGATGCTGGATCCCCAGCGCCCGTAGCCTATCAGGAGATAACTGCGGCCGGCATCGCGCAGGCGGGCGTTGAGGTTGCGCACTTCTTCCGCGATCTGGGTGGTGCGCATCTTGTCGAAACTCTCTTTCCTGACATACACTATGTCCTTGATGTCGGGAATCCAGCCTGTCCCGAGGGCGCAGGAGGAGCGTACCAGAGCTCCGTTTTCGTCTATGGTCTTCCAGTCCACCTCGGTCTTCATGCTGTCGGACGAGATCGGCCGTATCTGCAGCAGATGGAAGGTGCGGGATTCGAGGTCGGCCGCGAATTCTATCTCCACGCTGCATTTCATTTCGTCGTCCGCTATCTTCATCAGCTCCCTGAGTATGTCGGCGAGGGGGAAGGTGTCATAGCGCAGCACGTGCGCGAAGGTCACTACCTTGGGCCCGACGGCGGAAGGGGAGTCCACCATACGCTGGTTCTCGTAGTCGTAGGTGGAAACAACCTTGGAGAACTCCCGGAACTTGCCGCAGTCAACTATGGGAATGCGTTCCAGGTTCACGGCGTCATCTACCGAGGTCTTGAATTTGCCCGGCTGGAGGTTGAGGGCGTACATGGTCTGCTGGGTGTCCCTCATCGCAAGTTCGGGAGTGGAGGTCTGGAGTACGTTCCTCGGATAGCAGGGCGAGAAACGCAGCACCTGGTCCCCGTCCACGACGGATTTGCCCAGGCCGAAGGCTATCTTGGCTATGCCTTCCTCAGGTTTTTCGTATCCTACGGGATAGAAGTTCACCGAACGGACTACTCCCGAGATGGTAGGGAAGAAGTATCCTCCGTCTTCGCTGCCGCAGATTTCCTGGAGGATGATGCCCATCTTCTCTTCGGAAATGACGTTGGCGGTGGCAGTGATATAGCCTCTGGAAGAAGCGTAGTACACCGAGGCATAGACGCTCTTGATGGCGTTCGAGAGCAGGCGGAGCTGCTGGTCCTCGTTCTCGGTGCGGGGAATCATATAGGTGGAGTAGACTCCTGCGAACGGCTGGTAGTAGGAATCTTCCAGTTTCGAAGATGAGCGTACCGCCAGCGGCTTGTCGATGTGCCGGATGAATATGCGCAGGTAACTCATCAGGTCGGCAGGGAGGGTGGACGAGACGAACTGGGTGAGCAGCTCGCTGTCGGAAAGGTCGGCGTTGATTACATACTGCAGGCCGTTCTCGAGAATGAAGCGGTCGAAGTATTCGGTGGAAATGACCAGGGTGCGGGGTACCATCACCCGCACGTCCTCCCAGCGGTCGTAGAGCTTGTGCTTGTAGAGCAGATGGCTCAGGAAGGCGAGTCCGCGGGCCTTTCCTCCGGTGGAACCCTCACCTATGCGGGCGAAACCTATGGTGTCGTTGTAGGTGTCGGGGTTGAATCTGGCCACTACGCCCAGGCTCTGGGTGGTGCGGTACTCGTGGATAAGCTTTACGGCGGTGGTGCGCAACTCGTCCACATCCTTCGAAGTGATGTTCTTGAGCTTGTTGCCCGCCGAGAAAATACCCCTGGCAAGCAGCCAGCGGGAAATATAGTTCTTGGAACGCAGCACCTCCAGCAGGCTGTCCTGCACGGTGGAGATGATGTGTTCGGCGCCTTGCAGGTCGGATGCCCTGGCAACCTGGCGGAGCTTGCTGTCGGTGACAACGAAGTCGCCGAAGCCGAACTCCCGGCCTATGTATTCGCCAAGTTCGTGGGTGAGGGTCTTGGACCTCTTCATCAGGAAGCCGACCTTCATCTGCTCGGCCACGCTGCGCATGCTTTCCTGCGAAGACTGCATCAGGATGGGCATCTTTGGCATCTGCTCGCGTATGAGCCTGCATAAGTCGATGCCGGCATCCAGTTTCTCTTCCGACGACTTGTCGCCCCTGTGGAGCACGAAGCCTATGTCGGAGATGACTCCGAGCATCTGGCCTTTGTAGCGCTCGAACAGGGAAACGGCGTCGTCGTAATTGGTTGCCATCAGTATCTTGGGGCGGGCCCTCTTTCGGAAGATCTGCTGCTCTTCGTTGAGGGCATCCTTGAGGGCGGCGACATTCTGCTGGAGAACCAGCTTGTACAGCAGGGGAAGATAGGTGGAGTAGTATCTCACTGAATCTTCCACCAGCAAAATGCATTGTACGCCGCCTTCGAGAATGTCTTCTTCGGCATTGAGGGAGTCCTCAAGCAGTTTGATGATGGCGATTATAAGGTCGGTCGAACCGCTCCAGCAGAAGGCGTAGTCGATGTTGCTGCGGTCCTGCTCCTGCATCCTGCGCCAGACCTCCTTAGAATAGGAGGTAAGCAGCACGATGGGGGTGTCGGGCGCGACGGCCTTCATCTTGCCGGAGAAATCGAACACATCGATGGAACCGACATTGTACATCGTGATTACAAGGTCGAAACTCTCGCCTTCTTCCACCAGACGGAGCGCGTCCGCAGTGGTCTCCACCCTCACGAACTGGGGCGGATTGGAAAGGTTCAGCTCGGAATACTCGCGCGAGATGCGCATATCCAGCCTGCCGTCCTCTTCCAGCGAGAAGTTGTCGTAGTTGTTGCACACCAGCAGGATCCTGCGGATGCGTCGGCTCATCAATGCTACGTTGTCGGCCATCGTGTCCGGTGATTAGACTATACCCTGATCTATCATTGCGTTTGCAACCTTGATGAATCCGGCAAGGTTCGCACCCTTTACGTAGTTGACGTGCCCGTCAGCTTCGGTGCCGTATTTCAGGCAGGCTGCGTGGATGTCGGACATTATGCGGTGCAGCTGTGCATCGACTTCCTCGGCGGTCCAGTGCAGACGCATCGAGTTCTGGCTCATCTCCAGTCCGGAAGTGGCCACGCCGCCGGCGTTGGAAGCCTTTCCGGGGGAGTAGAGTATCCTGGCCTGCTGGAAGACCTCGATAGCCTCGGGGGTGGAGGGCATATTGGCGCCTTCCGCCACGCAGTAGCATCCGCCCTTTACGAGGGCCTCTGCATCGGCTTTGTCGATTTCGTTCTGGGTGGCGCAGGGGAGTGCGATGTCGCAGGGGATGCCCCAAGGACGCTCTCCGGGATAGTACTTCGCTGAAGGATACTTCTCCGCGTACTCCTTGATGCGGCCGCGGCGGATGTTCTTGAGCTGCTTGACGTAGGCTACCTTCTCCTCGTCGAAGCCGTCGGGGTCGTGGATGAAGCCGTCGGAGTCGGAGAAGGTGACCACCTTTGCACCGAGGCGCATGGCCTTCTCGGCGGCGTGCTGGGCTACGTTGCCGGAGCCGGAAACGAGCACCGTCTGGCCCTCGAAGCTCTTGCCCTGGGTGGCGAGCATCTGCTCTGCGAAGTAGCACAGGCCGTAACCGGTGGCTTCGGGGCGCAGTATGGAGCCGCCCCAGGCGAGGCCTTTTCCGGTAAGGGTGCCGGTGAACTCGTTGCGCAGGCGCTTGTACTGGCCGAAGAGATATCCTATCTCACGGCCGCCCACGCCTATGTCGCCGGCAGGAACGTCGGTGTCCTGGCCTATGTGCTTGCAGAGCTCGGTCATGAAACTCTGGCAGAAGCGCATTACCTCGGCGTCGGACTTGCCTCTGGGGTTGAAATCGGATCCGCCCTTGCCGCCTCCCATGGGCAGGGTGGTGAGACTGTTCTTGAAGGTCTGCTCGAAGGCAAGAAACTTCATTATGCTCAAATTGACGCTTGCGTGGAAGCGGATACCCCCTTTGTAGGGGCCGAGGGCGCTGTTGCACTGCACCCGGAAACCGCGGTTGATGTGGAGCTCGCCACGGTCATCGGTCCAGGGGACACGGAAGATGATGATACGCTCAGGCTCTGCAATCCTTTCCAGGATCTTCAGGTCGATGAGCTGGGGGTTCTCGGCAATGTAAGGAGCGATGCTTTCAGCAACTTCCCTGACTGCCTGGTGGAATTCGGGCTCGCCCGGATTCTTGGCTACGAGACCGGCCATGAAGCCGTCTACGTACTTTTTAGCAAAATTGTCCATTGAAAACCTCTTAAAATGATGAACTACTAACTATTTGCAAATATAAAAAAATCCTTCAAAAATAGTTACCTTTGTGCGTTATGGCAGAAAGCAATTTCATAGATTTCGTAAAGATACACTGCGAGTCCGGTCACGGCGGAGCCGGAAGCACCCATCTGCTCAGGGCCAAGTACGTGCCCAAGGGCGGTCCTGACGGCGGCGACGGCGGCCGCGGAGGCCATATAATCCTCCGTGCAAATCCCCAGTTCTGGACTCTGATCCACCTGAAATACAGGAAGTATGTCAAGGCCGAGGACGGCGAAAAGGGCGGCGCAGCCCTGCGTCACGGCAAAAACGGCGAGGATATCTATCTGGACGTGCCCGTAGGCACCATAGTCAAGGATGCCGAGACCGACGAGGTGGTAATGGACCTTACCGAAGCCGGAGAGGAGAGGATACTCTGCAAAGGCGGACGCGGGGGCCTCGGAAACGACAATTTCAAGACTCCTACGCTCCAGACTCCGCGCTTCGCCCAGCCCGGCGAGGAAGGGGAGGAGGGATGGTTCATACTGGAACTGAAGCTCCTTGCCGACGTGGGCCTGGTTGGCTTCCCCAATGCGGGAAAATCCACCCTGCTGGCCACCGTGACCTCGGCAAAGCCCAAGATAGCCAACTACGCCTTCACCACACTGGAACCTAATCTTGGCATAGTGCGGTATTACGATGACAAGTCTTTCGTGATAGCCGACATTCCGGGAATCATCGAGGGCGCGCACGAGGGGCGCGGAATCGGGGACAGGTTCCTCCGCCACATCGAACGTAATTCCGTGCTGCTTTTCATGGTTGCGGTAGATGAAGACGATATCCCCGGGACCTATCAGACTCTTCTGAACGAACTCAGGCTCTATAATCCCGAGCTGCTGGTGAAGGAACGCGTGCTCGCCATCACCAAGTGCGACATGATAGACGAAAGCATAGAGAAGGAAATAGAGCCCGGCCTCCCTGACGACGTGCCTCACGTATTCATCTCTTCCGTCAGCGGAGAGGGAATCAAGGAACTCACCGATATGCTGTGGAGGGCATTGCAGAAATGAGTTTCTCCCTGGAGGAATTGGACCGCGCGGCCACCCTGGCCATCAACGGCTTCTCAGGTGCTTTTACCGATGCCGTGATGCCCATACTGAGCAACCGCGCCGTATGGGTGCCCTTTTACCTCCTGCTCTTCTTCTACCTGTGGCGTCGCCTGGGTTGGAAAAAAGCCCTGGTAATACTCGTTACCACCGTACTTTCGGTGGCCGTAATCGACCAGGTGGCAAATTTGGTGAAGTACTCTGCAATGCGTCTGCGCCCCTGCTGGGACGAACTTATGACCGAAAACGGACTGAACGTCCTGGAAAGCAAAGGGAGCAAATACGGTTTTTTCTCCGCCCACGCCGCTACTTGCGCAGGAGTGGCCACCGTCGTGACCTTCCTTATGCGCCGCCTGGACGAAGATCGCCGGGAGATCTTACTGCTTGTGCTGCTGATACTTTGGGTGGTCGGAGTCAGCATCAGCCGCGTCTATGTAGGCAAACATTTTCTCGGAGACATACTGGTCGGGGCGCTTGCAGGAATAATTCTTGCACGCTTATTGTCCTGGCTCGTCCATTGGGTCATAACCAAATTTTTTTCTAAATTTGTAGATTGACAGATTTCTACGGTATGGGAAAGATCATTGCGATAGCAAACCAGAAAGGCGGAGTGGGAAAGACCACGACCGCCATCAACCTTTCGGCATCACTTGCGGTGATGGAGAAGAAGGTCCTCATCATCGATGCCGACCCTCAGGCCAACTCGACCTCGGGCCTCAATTTCTCGCCCGACAACGCCGACAAGCGTACCCTCTACGAGGTGATGATAGGCGAGATAGGCATTGAAGATGCCCTGATCCAGACTGAGATGTCCGGGCTGCATCTGGTTCCTTCGCACATCAATCTCGTGGGTGCCGAAATCGAGATGCTGGAGTTCCCCCAGAGGGAAAGCGTGCTGCGCAAGGCCCTGGAGCCCATAAAGGACAACTACGATTATATCATCATAGACTGTTCCCCCTCGCTGGGCCTTATTACGGTGAACTGCCTTACCGCCGCCGATTCCGTCATCATCCCCGTCCAGCCCGAGTTCTTCGCTCTGGAGGGTCTGGGAAAGCTGCTGCAGACCATACGCCTGGTGCAGGGCGAAGTGAATCCTTCCCTTACCATAGAGGGCTTCCTGGTAACGATGTTCGACGGCCGTACCAAGGTCCACACCCAGGTTGTCGCCGAGCTGCGCGAGCATTTCAAGGATATGGTCTTCCGTACCATCATCCAGCGCAACATACGCCTCAGCGAGGCCCCCAGCCATGGCAAGCCCATCATACTTTACGACATCATGAGCAATGGTGCCAACAACTACATGAGCCTCTCGGCCGAAGTGCTCGAGAGAAATGGAGAGAAACGCAATGAGCAATAAAGAACCTCGCGGGCTCGGAAGGGGCCTGGGCGCCCTGCTGGGCGAAGACATAAATGTGGATCAGTTCCGCAAGCCGGTAGGCTATGTGAACAAGGAAATCGCCGGGGCCCGTCCCCGCCAGGATTCGTCCGACGTGCTCCGCATTCCCGTGGAGAAAGTCGAAGCCAATCCTTTCCAGCCCCGTATGGCCTTCGACCAGGAGGCTCTGGAGGAACTGGCTGCATCTATACGCACCCTCGGGCTCATCCAGCCCATCACGGTCCGCAAGATAGCCGACGGCCGTTACCAGATAATCAGCGGTGAGCGCCGTTTCAAGGCCAGCCGTATGGCCGGTATGTCGATGATCCCCGCCTACGTGCGCGATGCCGACGACCAGGGAATGCTGGAGATGGCCCTCGTGGAGAACATACAGCGCGAGAATCTCGACCCCATAGAGACGGCCCTCAGTTTCCAGCGCCTTATGGATGAATGCAAGCTCACCCAGGAGGCTATGGCCGACAGAGTGGGGAAGAAGCGCGCCAGCGTGGCCAATACCCTGCGCCTGCTGAAGCTTCCCGTCAAGATACAGCACGACCTGAAGGTGGGATTGCTGAGCGTAGGCCACGCCAAGGTGCTGCTCGCTCTTCCCGATGCCCCCGCCCAGGAGAAATTCTGCGACCTGACTATTAAGGAAGGTCTCAGCGTCCGCGAACTCGAGGATCTGGTACGCAAGTATCTCAAGAATCCGGAAGGCAGGCGCAAGGCCCCCGCGGCGCAGCCCGAACTCCCCGGGGAATATACCCGTATGCTTTCCCACATAGGGAAGTACTTCAGCAATGATATTTCCGTACGCCGCTCCGCTTCCGGCAAAGGCACGATGACCGTGAAATTCGCATCCGACGAAGAAGTCCGGAAGTTCCTCGAAGCTTTGGAGAAGGCGGACATCTGATGAACAGGCAGCTCTGCATACTCTTGCTGGTGCTGGCGGGACTCTCCGTCGGCCTCCCTGCCCGTGCGCAGTTCAAGGAAGAGGCTTTCAACCAAAGCTACAACGACGATCCTTCCTCTCCCAAGGACAGCACCGACACTATGTTCTCCTTCAAGGAGTTCTTCGGAGGAGTTGTCCACAAGAATCCCCTGAAGCCCGGCACGATGGCTTTCGGCTCCGCCCTTTTCCCGGGTACCGGACAGATTTACAATAAAGACTACTGGAAGCTTCCCATAGTCTATTCCGGCATCATAGGAGGCGTGGCAGGAGGATTCTATTTCAAGAATAAAGGCGAGACCAGGAATTCCAAGCTGTGCTTCGCCCTTGCGGGCCTCACTTACTGGGGAATGGCCCTCGACGAGGTCATATGCTATGAGGCGGATTATCCCAGCGCCGGAAAGGCTACGCTCTACTCCTTGCTGGTGCCCGGCCTCGGACAGATTTACAACGGCGAAACCTGGAAACTGCCCATCTATTGGGGCGGCCTGATGGGTTCCATACATTTCTACACTTTCAACCGCGAGAACTACCTGCGCTACCGCCGCATCTACAAGGAACTGACCGGGGACGATCCTTCCGCATACCAGGGCCCTTCGGGTATGACTGCCGACCGCGCCCTCTACTGGAGGAACACCTACCGCAGGATGCGTGACTATTCGGTCCTCGCGATCGCAGGCTTCTATCTGTTGCAGGTGATAGATGCCAACGTCTTTGCCTATATGCACGATTTCAACATAGCCGACGACATCACGATGTCGGTCAGTCCGACCGTGCTGCCGACGGACAATGCCTATGCTTTCACCCCCGGTGGCTCCGCCTTGGGAGTCAGCCTTGGAATCAGATTCTGATGCGGATGAAAAAGCTTCTCTTTCTGCTGCTGCTCATTGTCTCGGCATATCCCGCCGCAGCCCAGCACAAGAAGGCCCTGAAGGCCGAAAATGAACGCCTGCGCAAGGAACTTGCCGCCGTGCGCGCTAAGCTGGACAGCCTTATGTCCGCCCAGGTGGCCGAGGACAGCGTCGAGGTAGGGAATCCCGTCGAGGAGGAGGTCCTCCGTCCCGGCATCTCCGCCGAGCTTTCCGACAGTCTCATAGACATATGGTACCGTCAGCGTCTGAGCGCCGATTATTTCGAGAATTCGGTCTATGATATGGATGCCGTCCATTTCTCGTCGGGCGTATCCGACGAGGAGATGATGCGCCGCCTCTCCGCCATGAATGCCTACATCACCATCCCTTTCAACGAGACGGTGAAGAACTATATGATACTCTACTCCGAGAAGATGCCCCGCCATATGGAGAATATGATGGGCCGCAGCCTGTATTATTTCCCCATCTTCGAAGAGGTGCTGGCAAGATACGGACTCCCTCTGGAGCTTAAGTATATGTCCATCATAGAATCCAACCTGAATCCCGTAGCCGAATCAAGGGCGGGAGCAATGGGAATCTGGCAGTTCATGTACCGCACCGGAAGGCTCTACGGGCTCAAGATCAACTCCTTCGTGGACGAGCGGCTGGATGTGGAGAAGGCCGCCGATGCCGCCGCCCGCTATCTTCGCGATGCCTATAACGTGTTCGGGGACTGGAACCTGGCCATAAGCGCCTACAACTGTGGCTCGGGCAATGTCAGCAAGGCCATCAAGCGTGCCGGCGGCAAGATGGATTTCTGGAGCATCTATCCTTATCTGCCCAGGGAAACCCGAGGCTATGTGCCTGCCTTCATCGGGGCGATGTACGCATTCCACTATGCCCGTGAGTACGGCCTTCAGCCCGCCAATGTAGGTATGCCCGTGAAAGTGGACACATTCGAGATACGCCGCAACCTTCACTTCAAGCAGATAAACGAGGTGGTGGGCGTGCCGCTCGAGACCGTGAAACTGCTCAATCCCCAGTACACCCACGACATCATCCCCGGAAACCAGGGAACCTGTATACTGAATCTTCCTTACAGCTGGACTGCCAGCTTCCTGGCAGCCGACCAGGATTCCCTGTATCTTCACAGGGCAGGGGAGCTGCTGAACGCCCAGGTCCTTAAGAACATCGAGGAGAGCGGCAACGAGGTGCGCATCAGCTACAAGGTAAAAGAAGGCGACTATCTCGGAAGGATAGCCGCCAGGAATCATTGTACCGTCGCCCAGCTAAAGAAGTGGAACCATCTTCGTTCCGACAAGCTCCGCATTGGGCAGATACTCTATATCTACAGACGATAATCTTACGCCAGATAGGCACAGACAAGACCAAGGATTGCGTAGAATTCAGGCAGAACGGCGTAGATGAGCGTCTGTCCGAATACATTGTCGTGCCCCTGAAAAAGCCTGTTTTCGGTCGGGGAAAAAGGCAGAACAAGTGTATTATATATAGTTAAATATATATTGTATGAAGAAAATACTTTCGTCGTCATCTTGCAAAATTCTTGTAATCCTGGCTCTGCTGCTTCTTGGATCATCTCTCGCTAAAGCACAGAGTTTTTCTGTGGATTACAACGCGGTCAAGTTGAGTTACGCGCTTTCGGATATCCAGAAAAAGTCTGGTTACAATTTCGTGTATAACAATTCGCTCGTCAACGTCAATGCACTGGTGACAGCGAAAGCGAGCGGAACCATCCGGCAGGTGCTCGACGCCGTGCTGTCCGGGCTCTCCATAGATTATGAAATACTCGACAGGCAGATTACCCTCAGTCCGAAAAAGAAGGAATCCAAGAAAGTATCTGTTTCCGGTGTGGTTACGGACGATGCGGGGCAGCCCATGCCCGGAGTGTTCGTAGTGGAAAAAGGGGTGGCGAATCCTATTTCGACAATGACGGATATGGACGGAAAGTATTCCATCTCGGTGCCCCCCGGAACCGTGCTGTTGTTCACTTGCATGGGTTTTAAGGAAGAGGAAAGGGCAGTTAATCCCGGAGGCGGCAAGATCGACTTGCTGATGGCGTCGGACATCAACTACCTGGACGAAGTCGTGGTCGTAGGTTATGGCGTCCAGAAGAGGGCGAACCTTACCGGTGCCGTTTCCTCTATCAATTTCAGCGAAGGTTTGGAATCCCGCCCCATAACATCCACTTCCTCGGCCCTCGGCGGCCTTGCCCCCGGTCTTGCGGTTACCCAGACATCCGGCCAGCCGGGCGATGACGGCGCAACGCTCCGCATCCGTGGCAATACCACGCTGAATACCAACAGCCCTCTCGTACTGGTTGACGGCATTGAGTATTCCATGGATAATATCAACCCTCAAGACATAGAATCGATAACCGTCTTAAAGGATGCCTCGTCAACTGCCATTTACGGTTCCCGTGCGGCAAACGGCGTCATCCTGATTACGACCAAAGGTGGCGTCGCAGGCAAGATACATGTCACGTACAGCAACAATTTGACGGCACAGATGCCTTATCTGGGAGGCCTGGAATATGTTACGGACTATGCCGAGTCCATGAGGCTTGTCAATGAAGGAGCGGACAATATCGGTATAGCCCACGTGTATTCCGACCAGACAATCGCCCTTTGGGAGAATGCAAAGCTGAATCCCGACGAACTCAACGCCTATGGCGTGCCCAACCGCATAGCATATCCGAATACGGACTGGTTTAAAGAAACATTCCATACCGGCTTCATGCAGAAGCACAATGTTTCGATGTCCGGAGGGACGGATAACGTCAAAGCCTATGCTTCGGTCGGTTATCTGGACAACAAGGGGGTGATGAGCCACCATGGCATGAACAGCGGAACCACCAAGTTCGATATCCGTACCAATGTCGAGGTTAAATTCTCGGACTGGCTTACCGTCGGTGCAAGACTTTTCGGAGAGCGTCAGGACTATGGACTCATGGATCTCGCTTCCGGCTTCCAGTACCTGAAGGCGACCATCCCGGGAATGTATCCCGGCGGCCCGGACAAATGGGGCTATATCGCCACGGATGAAGAAAACTCCAATGCCAACAACATCCTGAAGAATATGGCGACGCGTGATGGTGAAAAATATACTTACAGGGGTTCGGCCACGGCGTTCATGATCGCCAGGCTTTATAAAGGACTGTCGTTCGAATTGAACTTCAACCATAACTTTTCTCACGGATACGAACATAAGTACACCGCTTCTACAAGAATCTGGAACTACACCACGGATTCTGTCCAGACCGAAACTTCCCTGTCGACGGCCACGAATACCATCAGCGTATCGGACGCGTTCAAGACAAACGGAGAGGCGCTCCTCCGATATAACGCTACTTTCGGCAAACACGATATCGGTGCCATCGCAGGTTATTCCGTCAATCATCATATCGCTCCCTTTTCATCTGTAAAAAAGCAAGGAAAGAGCGACTGGAGCATGACCGAGATGTCTGCATATACCACTCTTTTCGATTCCGACAGCGGGAATTCGGAGTGGGGACTAATGTCCGGCTTCGGCAGGATTAATTATGCCTACGACAGCAAATACCTGTTTGAGGCCAACCTGCGTTACGACGGATCTTCCCGTTTTGCGCCGGAATCGCGCTGGGGCCTGTTTCCCTCTTTTTCGGCAGGTTGGAGAATCAATGAAGAACCCTGGATGAAGAACCGCTTTCCGGGAATGGACAACCTGAAGCTGCGCGCTTCCTGGGGTGTAACCGGTAATAACAATTCCGGTAATTATGCCTGGCAAAGCACTTATACATCCAACAATGTAGTGTCCGGAGGAGTGGAAACTACCGGACTTGTGGTGACGTCTCTCGGCAACAGGTCCCTTGAATGGGAAACAACCCGTACCGGTGACATCGGCTTGGATTTCGGCTTCCTTGGAAACCGCCTGACGGGAGAGATTGACGGTTATATCCGCAATACTACCGGCATCCTCTTCCGTCCGTCCATACATCTTACCATGGGAACGGTTACCGCTCCCTATGAAAATCTCGCCGCCGTCCAGAACAAGGGCCTTGAGCTCGGAATCAAATGGAGGGATGGGAAAGGTAAGGATTTCAGCTATTCGATAGGGCTCAACCTGGCATTCAACAAGACTCTCGTAAAGAAGTACAAAGGTAAACTGATCCAGGAGTGGCAGGAAGATGAAGACGGAAACCGTATCTATGTAAACAATATCGGTGATGTCGCCCAAAGCGGTTTCGGCGGATATATAGTTGAAGGTCATATCCTGGGAGACCAATATATGCGGCGCTTGTACCACGGTACCGGAAAGGGATATTCCGGAGAAGGGGAGGTTGACATAAACGCAGGGCCCGTCGACGGCATGATACGCACTGAGAAGGACTTCAACTGGCTCGTTGCCATGATAACGGCAGGATACAAGTTCCAAGGAGGCTCCACAATCTCCAAGAATATCCTCTATTACGGCGACTTCATCTATGCCGACCTGAACGGGGACGGGGATTATGGTGACAGCAACGACATGCGGTTCACGGGCCACAGCTATACGCCCAAGCTTACTGCCGGCCTTAACCTGAGCATGCGCTACAAGAACTTCGATTTCTATGCCTTGCTCACCGGAGCCTTCGGTTTCTATCTTAACTGGAATACCAGCGTTTACAATACTACCCTTGTGAACCAGGCGCAGGCCATTATGCGGAGGATAGCCGATGATCACTATTCCAGTGACAATCCTGACGGGAAATATCCGCGTCTGACTTATAACAAGACCATGAACAACGATCTTTCCGGTTTCTATCATTACAAAGGTGATTATGTCAAGGTCAAGAGCCTGCAACTGGGCTATACTCTTCCTAAGAGTTTGTCCGACAAACTGAATATGGACGGACTGAGATTCTACGTCAACGGGGAGAACCTTTTTACTTTTTCATCATATCCGGGGCAGGATCCCGAGATAGGAACGTCCGTAGGTTATCCTTTGATGAGAAGTATCAGCGGTGGTTTTCAAGTGAATTTCTAATCTTTCTCCAGATATGAAAAAGTACATTATATTTCTTTTGACTGCTTCCGTTCTGTTTGCATCCTGCACAGGACTCCTTGACACCTATCCCCGGAGCCAGATCTCCGACGGTAATATGTGGACGACGCCAAGTATGTCCAAAGCCGGTATGGACGGTCTGATGTTTACCCTTTACAGGCACCAGGATGGGTTAAGTACCATTGTTCCCAGCAACGGCCTCGGCGGATTCAACAGGATAGGCTTGGAAGGAATGGGCTATACCAGCATACTGGATGCCGGAAGCGAGTGTTCATTCATCAGGAATGCCACCAAAAAGGCCAGCGGAACCGAAAACTCCGCTGAATGGAAGAGCATGTACAATACCATCCATGCATGCAATAAAGCCATAGAACATCTGGATAAGAAAGTTGTCGGCGACAAACTGTACGAGCAGTATATTTGTGAAGCCCGCATGATAAGGGCATTCTGCTATACAAGACTCATAATGCTGTTCGGTGAAGTGCCCATTTATCTGGAAGAGGTGGATGACATCAACTGCACTAAGGGCCAGACCGTCTGGGACGATTGCTGGGAGATGATAATCAAGGAATGTACCGAATGTATAGAAAACGAAGGATTCCAAACTAATAATTTCTCCGGTGAAAGGCTCTACAAGCCTTCGAAGGGTATGGCATTCGCATTGAGGGGCAATGCATATATGTGGCTTGCGGCCAACAAGAATTCCGAGATTTATCCTGACGGCGTGGATATAAACGCAAGCAAGATAAAAGAATACTATACTCTGGCAGCCGCCGATTTCGCCAAGGTGAAGGAATGCGGTTTCGGTTTGTGGCAAGGTACATGGGAGGATATGTTCTCATACGAAAACGAACATAGTCCTGAGATGATTTTCCCTCTTGAGTTCACGTTTACTGAAGGTTTCAGTTCCATATGGCAGTGGGTTATCGGCGCCAGGTCCCACTTGAATTCATGGACAAGGCTTATCCCTTCCGCAGAATTCGTCGATGATTTCCAATGGAACGATGGGCGGGAATTCAAGTGGTCCGATGTCTTTGGTGACTGGAGCAGCCTTAGCGAGAAACAGCGTGAGGTTTACTTCCTGCGGGACAGCCTGATTGCTTACAAGGACTCTGTGGCAGCTGGCACCACTGTTGAAAAATACATTACCCTTAACGGCCAGCTTGAGAAAGTCATAAGCCGTATAGGTCAGGAGACTTTCGACAATTATTACCTGAATGTCGGCAACGAAGCCCGACTGCGGACGGCTTATGAAGGCCGTGATCCGAGACTTGACAAAATGGTCGTCACGCCGTACAAAAAATACAAGTTCATTAACGACATCTGCCTCACGGCAATTGATTTTCAGCTCCGGTGGCCGCGTTTCAAACGCCAGGATGGCGAAGACAATTCGGATCTCTGGCCTGAATTCGCTTCCAACATGGTTTACCTGTGGAACAAAGGTATAGTCACCGACGGATCCACTCTGGACAGGGTTTTTGATGGTACGGACTGGCCGCTTATCCGCTTTACTGAGATTCAGCTTATGTGGGCTGAGGCCTTGGTCGGTGCCGGCCGCGTCGGAGAGGCCTTGCCCCTGCTGAACGAAGTCCGCACAAGGGCCGGCATGCCGGCTGTTACGGAAACGGACCCCGCCAAGGTGCTTGAAGCCATCCGTTACGAAACCCGTGTGGAACTTGCCCTCGAAGGAAAGGATTTCTTCAATGAAATCCGCTGGGGTACTTACAAAGACACCAAATTCCAGGGCAAAGATTTCTGGGATCCGCGCAGCTGCTGGGGTCAGGGAGGCTGGAAGACCGGTTACTATTATGTGGAGCATATGTGGCCGCTCAGCGCTCCTCTTGACGAAATTCTGATGAACTCAAATCTCAAGCGCCGTCCCTGGTGTTGGACCTATTGATATGCGATGACACGAAGGATTCTCCGGACGTTCTTGATATTCTCTGTCGTGCTATCCTCCTGTGAACGGGAGGATAGCGGCGTATCGGGTGGTCTGCCTGAACGGTCTGCAGAATATAATCTGGAGAACAAGGTGGTGCGCAGCTATCTTGATTTACTGGATTTGATGCCTTACAGGGACGGGGACTACAGTTACTCCGTCGTCGACGATTATTACGCCATGACCACACCATACCGGAAGGATCATCCGTATCCGGTAAGCGTTGAATGGGAGTTCCCTGCAGGGGGCGGTAATCAGCGGATCCTTGTGGCGGACAACCCGGATTTTACAGATCCGGCCATTTATTCAATTTCCGGTTCTGCGGTGTCGTACGATATTTATAATCTCATTCCGGGGAAGCATTACCATTGGAAGGTCACATCTTCTTCAGGAGAGTATGTGGACGGGGGAGAGTTTATGACCACAGGCCGGAGGCGTTTTCTCAAAGTGGATAATATCTGCAATGTCCGGGACCTGGGGGGAATCCTTACCGCAGACGGGAGGAAGAGGATAAGGTTCGGACTCGTATTCCGCGGTGCCGAGATGAACGGCTACCATCAGGATTACTCGAATCGATATTGCCGTATCGACGCAAACGGCAGGACGGCGATGGAAAGGGCCGGGATTGGTGCCGTGCTGGACCTTCGTACTGACAGCGAGGCCGTCGGCATCACATCCTCTCCCCTCGGAGAAGACATCGATTATGTCCGTTTCAGCAACGCCAACGAGTATTATTACGACAAGTGCTGGACTTCGGACGTGTATATCCTGGCAATACAATGGCTCATCGACAGGCTCCGTGAAGGGAAGCCCGTCTATTTCCATTGTATCTACGGGGCTGACAGGACCGGGACTCTGGCTTTCCTTCTGGAGTCGCTGCTGGGGGTAGGCGAAAATGAACTTGCCAAGGATTATGAACTGACGTCATTCTCATACGGGCTTGAGTCTGCACCTCGCAGGAGGGGGCCGAAAAACGAAGTGAGCGTTTACCGCTACCGGCAGATGGTGGAAGGTCTGCTCCGCGGTTCCGGCACCATACAGGAACAGGTGCGCGCTTTTCTTGCTAAAAAAATATCCGGAGAAGACCTGGACTGGCTCACCGGATATCTTTTGGAATCTGTATAGTCTTTCTGGACTTACCTTGCCCTGTAGGATACGTTTATAGTGGAACTGGCGAGAACGGGACGGATTTGCATACCCCATTCACGTTTGATGCCGGCACGCCACCAGTCGGCGGAACCGTGACCGCTCGTGCTTCCTACCATATAGGCGCAGTCGTAGCCTACACCACCTTGGTTTCTCTGGAACTGGTCTGCCGACCAGATGCAGGCTTGATCAAAACCTTTAGGCTGGTATTCATCATTGCCTTTCATGGCGTTGTACCCGGGAAGGAACATGCCGCCGTAAGACAGGCCGCCCTGGCCGTTGACTGTTGTCCAACTTGCCTTCTTCAAAGTTGCATAAGCCTCTATGTATCCGGGCATCTTCCATGCGCTGCCCCATTTTACGCGAGCCACATCATAACGTCCACCTGCTATTGTGTTATAACGTCCTGCAAGTGAACCGGAAGTGAGACCTTCGGGATAGACTGAGATGTAATTGTAATAATTGGTGCTGGCTGCGGGAGCCTGGCCTCTCAGAGAGTAGGCAGGGAAAGAATAACCGTCAGTCCTTCCTCTTTCCTCGGGAGTGGTGATTTCTCCCCAGCCATAGTAGGAACCCTTTCCTTCAGGAGTGGATGCACCTAGATTGAAAGGGGCCCAGAAGGTATCCGTGCCGGTAAGGTCGAAATGGTAGTTGGAGTCGCTTTCGGTGAAAGAGTCGGTCGTGACGACTTCGATGGCATCTGAAGGTTTCGGCCTAGGAATAAGGCTCCATCCGCTCATATCCCATGAACCCACCTGTCCACCTTTGGAAGAAAGGTCGGTATCGATGACGGAACCGTTCGAAAGGGTTGCTTCATCGGAGGTATTGTTGAGCAGGGTGATGATGACACCTGTTCTCATATTGCCATACTGCTTGTTACTGTTGTATGTGGTCCTCTTCGAATTGTGATTGACTGCAGGTACGGCAAGGTACACGATATCACCTGAGTGTGAAAGGGAGGATAAGGTAATTGTCCTGGTAGGGATATTCTTATATGGGTCATTGTCGCCCTTTGTAAACACTGCAGTAGCACCGCTGCCTTCGACCTTGTAGAAAACCGGGCAACTGTACTCGATACACTTGATTCCGGCGGGCAATTTAAGCCTGACGACATAAGTAAGCTTTTCTCCGTTCTCGAAATCGAAGTTCGGAGTAAGGCCGGTACCGTCGGCAACGACATAATTGTAGTTGTTCAGCGAGGTGATAAATCCGCCCTGATCCGTAAAGCCGCAGTGGATTTCGGTTCCATGCACGGACGCATGACCGCCGAGAACGGCCTTCCATGTGGTGGATGCTGAAACGCCCTCAGCTTCAGCCTCAAAGGTTGCACTTGTGTTGCCGGCCCCCGAAACAAGGTTGAAGGTAACGACGGTGTTATTGTCCTGGATGGCGTAGAACTTGTCGCCGCTTTCCCATACGGAGCTGATTCCGCTGCCGCCACCGGGAGTGTTCTCGGAGTAGGCGACCTTTGTCGCGACATTCACCGTAGCCGTGATAATTTGCTTTTCGCCATTCTTGGGAGTGGCCTCCTCAAGCGCGTTTTCCTGTGCTTTTTCGCAGGCGCAGAGGGCTGCGAAAACGGTTATTAGTGCGAGATACTTTTTCATGGTCTTTCTCTGGTAGTTCATTAATAGTCAACGAATTCTGTATTGGTATCTTCGGAGATGCCGGGGGCAAGCGCACCTACGCTCTGGGCAATGCACCTCTGGGGCAGAGTCTGGAAGATGTCTGTCTTTGGAGTAACGTACTCCGGTTTGATTTCAGGCTTTTTCATATTGGTTATTCATTAATGTGCTTATACAACTATGATACACGGTAAAAAAGCAATCCCCTGATTTTTCTTTAAAAAGAGGGGTTGATAAAAGGGAAAAATCACGCAGCCGTGTACTATTAATTGTGTGAAATTTAATTTATGAGACATTTATTCCATTCCCTGCCCGCCGTCGCCGCAATCTGCATGGCGCTGGCCGCTTGTAACAAAGAAGATATTTCCCAGCCTGCCGAGTCCGGAGCGCCGGATGTAATCCATGCAAAGGTTACGCTCCCGGAAAAAACCAGGATGGTATATACCGAAACCGACCCCACGGGGATGGCTTCCGGACTCAAATCCACCTGGGAAGATGGAGACCATTTCTATGCCCTGACAGATGGTGGCAAAGTGGTCCGTTTCGATCTGGAATCAGGCGCCGGACGCTCCACGGCCAGTTTCTCCGCTGACGTCAGCGGCCTGGGCGTGACGGAAGGGACATCATGGAAGGCCGTCCTGGGATCCCGCGCCACTACGGCTGCATCTTCCGTGATCTGCGGATATACTTCACAGGATGCCAGCCTGGAGTCCATCGGAGATTTCGACTACATTGTCTCCACGGGCTCGGGACTGTCCCCGGTTTTTTCTTTTGATACCGGTACCAGGCTGTCCTATTTCATGCGTATAGTGCTGCCCGCCGGAGTGCGTTACCTTGAGTACTGTACAACTGCGTCCTGGAGGGTATCCGCTTCCGCAGACGCTTCCGTCATCTACGATGGGAACTTCGACGGTATCTCCGTCGTCGATCTCGGTCACGAGTCATCGGCCACGGAGGTGTGCTATCTGGCCGTCCCCGCCGTCCAGTACGGATGCGAAATCAACGGGAATCGCGGAATCATAATCACCTTCATGAACTCCTCCAAAACCCGTTCCAACGGTAAGGTGGTGAGCGCCAACCTCAGCGGCAACGGCGGAAAGATAGGTACTTTCGACGTTTCCGCCATGGAACTCATAGACCGTCCTCTCCCCGAGGACGCCGTTTCCCTGGGAGCGCATTCGCTTACGATACGCAAGGATCCCGACAGCGACTTCTGCAACAAGTACAACAACCTCGACGACTACACTTACTCCACCACCGTTGCACCGGCCTGGGCCCCTTACAACCTCGGCGCCAGGGTTACGGCGTCATCTCCCACGGCTGACGACCTGTACGGCGACAGTTTCATGTGGGGAGAAATCACCCCCAGGACATCCTTCTCATCATCCAACTGGACATACAACGGCAGCAAGACGGTAGGCGATATGGCCAATTTCCCTTCGACGCAGATCGGCTATTTCGAGACCGGGGCGGTTTCCAACGGATATTCCAACGGTGCCATGAAGTTCCAGCGCATTTCCGGGACCAAGTATGACGCGGCCCGCGTCCGTTGGGGACACGACTGGAGGATGCCCACGATCGAGGAACTTGTCTCTCTTGTCGGTGACAATATCAGCATCGACATATCTGATGCCCAGACAGCAACCCCTTCCGGACTTACGACGAAGATAGAGACCATCGACTTCTACAACGTCGGCCGCTCCGTTAAGGGACGCTGGTTCAGCGACGGGACCAATAAAGTATTCTTCCCCTTTGCCGGATGGTACGGCACGGGGCACGCATATTATGGGGCACGCGGATTCTACTGGAGCGACTCCCGCATCCGCGCAACACCTTCGAACGGAAACCTTACCAATGCCACGCTCCGTTTCGAGATGACGGGCAGTTCCCTGAATTACGGACGCAACAGCAGCCCTTCCACCGAGATGTACTATGGTCTCAGCATCCGTCCTGTCCGCAATATCTACAAGAAATCCGGAACGGCCTCATCGCCTTCCTTATGGGAGGATATAGGAGAAAGCACCATCTTACCTTCAAGCAACCTCTGGGGCGTCATCAAGGATTCCGACGGTAATCCCATCCCCGGGGTGGCCGTTTCAGATGGTTATAATGTCTGCGTTACGGATGTGAACGGCACCTACCAGATGGCCGCGGACTCCCGTGCGCGTACGGTCAACGTCACTGTCCCTGCAAGTTACGAGATTCCTCTCGACGGCAACGGCCGCCCGGCATTCTATCAGTACGTGACCATTCCTTCATCAGGAGCCGTTCAGAAGGACTTCACGCTGACCAGACGCACGAGTATTCCGAGCCGCTTCACCATTCTGGCCATTGCCGATGCTCATGTTCAGACCAACGCGCAACTCAGCAAGTTCCAGACTGCGATTGATGATATCGAGGAAACAGCGACCACTCTTATGTCTACCGGAATTCCTGTCGGCGATGGCGGGGACGCAGGTGAAGTTATTGCCGTGGCCCTCGGAGACCAGTTGTCTGACAAACTGTCGATGGCGTCGTCCGTGGTTACAAAATTCTCCAGCCTTAGTGTTCCCGTATTCTATGTCATCGGCAATCATGACCACGATTCGTCACAGGACAGCGATTATGATTCCGAAACCGCTTATGTCAATGCATTCGGCCCCACAAACTATTCTTTCGACATCGGCAACGCCCATGTTATCGTGATGGATGATATCATACGCCGAAGCGGAAACACTGACAGGGGGGACGGCAATTATAGCGTCAAATATGGAGAAGGTTTCACTCAGGAACAGGTTAACTGGCTCCGGGCCGATATCGCAAGGGTTAATGGATCCAAGACCAAAATAGCGGTATTCTGCTCCCACGCCCCTTTGAGCGCTGCTTCCGGCGGAGACAGCGGTACCCAGAATGCCGTTATGGGCGTCCTGAGGAACAACTTCTACAACGTTCACGTTTTCTCCGGCCATAATCACGTCATCAATAACAACCTCTACTCAGGTTGGAATGCAAAAAGCGGACGGCAGATTTACGAGCATACGCTGCAGACACTGTCCGGATACTTCTGGGATGCAGACATCGCCTATGGCACCGGCTGTCCTGCAGGTTACGGCGTGTTCACCTTCGGCCACGACGACATTTATGCCGAGTACAACAAGACCACCAAGGAAGACCCCACGTTCCAGTTCCGCACATATAACGGCGGAGAGTCATATACCCGTAGCGGGAAGACCTATAGTTGGGACAGCTCCGTAAGCGGGAAATACGTAATCCGCTTACCGGACGCCGGAGACCCGGACGACAGTGAAGACTACTGGAAAGTCTATCTTACAAAGGGCGGTACCACCACCGAATTGACCAGGGTGTCAACTGCCATCAATGACCGTGCAGCCCATTGCTATATTGCAAAAGTGTTTGACAGTGAGCATGGCGGTGCCGGAGATGACACGGATCAGTTCTGGTATTCTTCATCGTCGTTTGCCAGCAGCGGTTATACTATTACCGCAGTTCACACCATGAAGAGCGGCTGGACCGCCACCTACACCGGCAAGCATTACGTAGGTAACAATACATTCAAGGGCTTTGCATACGGCGAAAGGTATAATGAATAAACATACGGATTATGCTGAAACTGCTTTTTCTGCTTCTATCCATCCCGGTTTCCGGAATCGTTACCAACCAGCATAACGGCAAAGGCGTCGAAGGGGTGGTGGTATCGGATGGCTATCATTGTACCGTCACTGACTCAAAAGGGCGATATTTCCTTGATGCGGATTCCCTTGCAAGGACTGTCAGCATAACTGTCCCTGCGGAGTATATGATACCCCTGGGAGATGATGGCGCGCCCGCTTTCTTCAAATATATCGGGGGAGCGGACCTGAACTTCAGCCTGACCCCGCGAAAGAAGTCCTCGGACAGGTTTACCCTTATTGCCGTTTCCGATGCCCATTTCGGTCACGACAACAGTTTCGAGAGGTTTAACGGCGAAAGCGTACCGGATATCCAACGCACCATGGAAAGCCATTCTTCCTATGGCCCCGTAATAGGCGTGGCGCTGGGAGACCAGTTATCGGACAGAATGGAATTCACCTCCCAGGTAAAACCATCCTATACCGGATTCCGTGCATCGGGAAATCCGGTCCCGTTCTTCTACTGCATAGGCAACCACGACCATGACAATACCGGCGGAAAGAGCGAATATGCCGTTACCGAGCACTTCGTCCGCAATTTCGCTCCCACCGATTATTCTTTCGACATAGGCAAAGTGCATTTTGTCGTGATGGACGATATCCTTTACAAAGGAACCCAGAGAGACGGTGTAAAGATAGCCTATGACTGCGGTATCAGCGACTCTCAGCTGGAGTGGCTGAGGCAGGACCTCGCGCTTGTGAAAGACAAAAAGGACAAGGTCATCGTATTCTGCATCCACGCGGCGCTGTTCGGACGCTTTTTGCATAAAGACGAGGTTAAGGAGCTGCTGGGCAGCTTCCGCGAGGCCTTGGTACTGTCCGGCCATGAGCATAATATCAACAATTTCAGGCATGCCGGAAACATCAGGGAATATAACCTGCAGTCCATAGGCGGCGCATGGTGGTTCAGCAACCTTTCCCCAAGCGGCTGCCCTCTGGGCTACGGGGTTTTTTCCTTCGACGGATCCGCCCTTTCCGAACAATACAACAAAACGACGACGGAGGACGCCGGCTTTCAGATGCGTGTTTACAGCGGAAACGATTCCTACGGACCGGACCGCATGTTCACCGGCCTTAAGGGCGCTCCCAAAAGGTCTGAGGTGTATGGCTGGCCGGAGGAGTTCAAGGGATGCTTTGTCGCCCGCATCTGGGATGCCACCCCGGACTGGGAAGTGAAGTTCGTGCAGGGGGGCGTGGAAACACCCATGAAGCAGATACGGAAAAAGTGCTTCGATGCGGCGTCCGCGGCATTCATGGTGGATGTGTTCGGAGCGCCTTACGGAGGCAGCAGGGTTTACAAGCAAAACGTAGATTCTTTCTGGATAATAGAAGCCCCTTCCGGGGATCCCGCCGCGGAAAAAGATTGGGAGATAGTGGCGACGCATACCATGCCTTCAGGCAGGAAAGCCGAGTACAGGAGCCGAATATTGATGCGGGATTACCGCGGCTTCCAGACCGGTTCAAGATATCTTCGCGATTATGGCGGGCATCCGCTCCTTGCAGCTGCATCCGCAATCGATCTTGGGACGGCCCTCATAAGCGACCGTTCCTGGATGCCTTACCCCGCTTATTCCGACCGAGAAGGCTGGGACAGGCTGCTGGGCGGGCGTAAAAAGGACTTCATATCCAGAGGCGAGGAGTTCCTCGGTTTCGAATGGTTACAGCTCAGGGCCACGGATTATCTTGAACTGGACCGTTCGGGAAACCGTTATGCTCAGGAAGACCGCATGCACCGCAACAGAGAAGCGCTGAGCATGCTCATGATGGCGGAACTTGCCGAGGGAAGGGGGCGTTTCGTGGACGATATCATAAACGGAGTGTTTGCATTCTGCGAATACACTTCGTGGGCGGTCAGCGCCCATCTTTCAAATATCCAGCAGGTCAAGTCGCCTCTTCCGGATTACAAGGAGCATATCCTTGCCCTGTTTCAGGGAAACCATGCGCAGATGCTGTCGTGGATATGGTATTTCTTCCATGAGACCTTCGATGGCGTCAACCCTGTCATTTCGGAGCGCCTGTACCATGAAATCAAGCAGCGTGAACTGGACCCCTACCTGCAGAAGGACCACTTCGACTGGATGGGCTTCCGGGCTAAGGTGACACCCAACAACTGGAATCCATGGTGCAATTCAAATGCACTTATTTGCTTCATGCTGCTCGAAACCGACCGTGAAAGGCTGAAGGCGGCCGTGGAAAAATCGATCGTTTCCGTCGACAGGTATCTGGAGAGTCTCAAGGGAGACGGAGCCTGCGACGAAGGACCCATTTACTGGTACGTTTCCGGAGGGTATCTGCTTAATTACCTGCAATGCCTTTCGATGGTTACCGGAGGGAAACTTCAGATATGGGATTCCCCGCTGTTGAAGAATTTCGGCGAATATATAGTTCATGCGCAGATCGGCGGAAAGTGGCATGCCAATTTTGCCGATGCCGAGCCAAGCGAAACTCCCGGTGCCGCCACGATATGGCGCTATGGCAAAGCCTTCGGCAGCTCCCTGATGCGTGATTTTGCGGTTTATTCTTACAAAGCCTTCTGTTATGACCCCCTCAATACCGACTGGAGCCTGTTCTACAAGGCGATGGAAAACTTCCGGGCATGCACCGAGCTTTCAGCGGAACCGCAAAAGGAATTCAAACCTTCCGACTTCGCATGGTATTCCGAGTCCGAGCTTTGTTTCATGCGCTCCGGAAAAGGATATCTTGCAGTGAAAGGCGGCAATAACCACGAGAGGCACAATCACAACGATGTCGGCAGCTGCATTTATTTCTATGACGGTAAGCCGGTTCTTGTCGATGCCGGGAAAGGAACTTACAATAAGTTCACCTTCGTCAAAAAGTACCGGTACAAAATCTGGAACATGTCGAGCGACTATCATAATGTCCCACGGATCAACGGATGTGCCGAAGAATACGGCCGCGCTTTCAAGGCAAGCGGCAGCTCTGCGGATAAGCGTACAAAGAGTTTTACCGCGGACATAGCCTCGGCATACCCGGATTCTGCCGGAGTGAAATCATGGAAGCTGCACTACAGGCTGCTCAAGGATGGTTCTCTTGAAATACGCGGGGACTTCGAACTGGAACATCCCGCCGTGCCCAACGAGCTCCATTTCCTTCTACCGGAAGAGCCGGACCTTTCCTGCGACGGAGCAGCCGGCCTCAATGCAGGAGTATGTCTCCGCTACGACAAGTCTGCCTTCGAGGCAAGTTCGGAGAAAATCCCGCTAGAAGGCAGCGGAATAGGGGAGGCTTTCGGGGATGCGCTATGGCGTCTTTCGCTTAAGGCCAAATCCGTCCCGAAAAAAGGATCGTACGTTTTAAGGTTTGCTGCAATTCCCGGCAAAGGAAAAACAGTTAAGGAGGAACTATATCAACTATGCGCCGATCAATGCCTTCTTCTGGGAGGATCGCTCGCGCCGTTGACCATGCCGCAGTCCTACGAGGACGGAAAGTTGGTGTGCGGGGACCTGAAGCAATGGACCAGCGGTTTCTTTCCCGGAACCTGCTGGTATGCATGGCAACTGAGCGGTAGGGGGGATGTGCTTGAACTAGCAAAAAAAAGCACTGAACCCATGCTGGACGTGGACTCGTATTTCCGTGACCATGACGTAGGTTTCCAAGTCATGTGCTCGGCAGGTCTTGCGTACAGGCTTACCGGAGAAAAAAAGTACCTGCCTGCAATCCGGAGGGGTGCGGAACTACTCTCGTCCCGTTTCCAGCCCGTGTGCGGAACCATCATGAGCTGGGATAGCAGCCGGCCGGTATGCAAGGTGATCATCGACAATATGATGAACCTGGAACTGTTGACCTTTGCGTCCCGGCTGTTCGGAGTTCCCGAGTGGGAAGAAATGGCAAAATCCCATGCGGATGTGACAATGGCAAACCATTTCAGGGAAGACGCTTCGTCATATCACCTCCTGGAATATGATCTGACTACAGGAGAAGTACTTGTCAAGAAGACGGTCCAGGGCTTCAGTGACAGTTCTTCCTGGTCCCGCGGCCAGTCCTGGGGGCTGTACGGCTATACCATGATGTACAGGGAAACTGGCGAGAAACGCTACTTGCATCATGCGGAAAAGATTGCACGTTACCTGCTGCCTCTTCTGAAAGACCGCCCCGTACCGGCATGGGACTTCAGCGCTCCGCAGCCCATGTCTTCCCAGGACGACGCTTCCGCCGCTGCCGTAATGGCGTCCGCCTTTATTGAACTAGCCACCCTTACAAAAGACAAGGCCCTTGCAGGCCGCTGCATACGCCAGGCAGAAGCTACGCTCGAAGTGCTTTCATCTCCCGGCTACCTTTCGGCAAAAGGCGAGAATGGCGGTTTTCTCATTAAGCATGGAACCGGTTTTTATATGAAGGGAAAGGAGGTCGATGCTCCTCTCTCTTATGCGGACTATTATTACCTCGAAGCCCTCTACCGCTACAAGGTAAAAAAAGCGGCTATCTTGGAAGGATAGCCGCCTCTATGTATATGCGATAATCTTACGCCAGATAGGCACAGACAAGGCCAAGGATTGCGTAGAATTCAGGCAGAACGGCGTAGATGAGCGTCTGTCCGAATACATTGTCGTGTCCCTGGCTGACACCTACGATACCATTGGCGCAGACCTGGCCCTGACGGATCGCGGAAATCATACATACCAGACCGACGGAAAGGCCGATGCCAAAGGTCTTGGCAGGGCTCTCCATGGACTGGAGCAGGAAGAACGATACGAATCCGTAGATACCCTGAGTTGCGGGGAGTGCGGACAGCACCATATAGTTACCCGATTTCTCCGGGCGTTTCTTGAGGCCGCCTTCAGCGGCGTTGCCGGCGATAGTAGTGCCGATGGCGGAACCGATACCTGCAAGTGCAAGCACCAGTCCGAGTCCGAGATAACCTAGAATAAGTTCCATAATCTGTTGTTTGTTTTATTTGTTATTATTTCTATTTCTTAAGAGGATCGAAATTGCGTCCGGCCGCCTCGTATCCGGAGTTCTTGAAGAATTCCAGGAAATTGAGTCGCAGAGGGTGCACGAAGGCTCCCAGCGCGGCCATCGCGATGTTCAGCGTGTGTCCTACCACTACCAGCAGTATGAAGAACACCCACGATACCGGGGAGGATCCATCTCCCAGTATGGCCTGGCCTATGGTGTTGAATGAACTGCCGAGCATCATTCCGGCAAGGCCCAGGGCATAGAGACGGAGGTAGCTGAGAACATCGCCCAACAGGCCGGTGACGGCATTGTAGGTGTCCCAGAGACCCATTCCCACGTTCGCAAAGGGATTGCGGTGGATGTCGTTAAGAGGGAAGATTCCTATGGCGGAAATGATTCCCAGTACGATTATGATGGTCTTGGTAAGGCTCTTGTCTATGACTCCGAGCAGGGCGAAGGCCCCGACTATGATCCCGCCCACTATGAGCAGGGTCCATCCCCAGGTGCCCAGGCTGCCGAGGAAACCCTTCTGCCTGGTGGATACGCAGGTCTTTACGACCATTGCTACGCAGATGTGGATGATACCCACTATGATGGAAAGGACCATCGTGCCGTCGTATCCCGCGATCTTGGAAGGCAGGAACACGCCCTTGACGGGCTCCAGTATCTTCCACTGGGAGATGTCTATGCTGAAGAAGGTATGGAAGAGGAAACCTATGACCGTGGTGGCGACGCCCAGTACTATGACCAGGGAGGAAATGTCGCCAAGTTTCTTCTTCAATCCCAGTCCGAGCGCGACGAGCAGCAGGCCGTAGCCGGCGTCTCCCATACAGAACGCGAAGAAGAGCAGGAAGAATATCGAGAAGAAAGGAGTCGGGTCGAAACCATCGTAGGCCGGGCGGCCGTACATATCCACCAGCATCTCGAACATCCTTACGAACTTGTTGTTCTTGAATTTGATGGGAGGGTTGTCCTCAAGGACGGCTTCATCCTTGAACCATACGACATCCATCTTGTCCAGCCGCTGCTGTATCTCGGCGTCGTCCTCCGCAGGAGCGAAGCCTTCGAACACTGCGAGAAGATTCTCGGCGGCATCTTCGGCTGCTGCGGAAGCCAGGGCGCGGGAGAAGTCTCCCTGCAGTCCGGCGAGAGCCTCGCGCATGGCGGGAAGCTCGCTCTTGGCTGCTTCCAGTTTGGCATGGTAGGCATTGATTCCGTCGGTGGCTGCCTTGATGTCGGCGTTCACGTCCGAATAGTTCCTGGAGGGTGCGGGGATCTCCTTGACAGGGAATCCTGCATTGTCTCCGGCTATCACGAAGCGGCAGTCTTTGCCATCGTCCTGTACCTTGAAAATAGCATAGTCGGCCTCCCACGAAGGGTCGAATTTCTTGGAGACCACTTTGTAGAAGTGCAGCTTGACTCCGGCCTCTTCAAGGGCGGAGCGGTCCCAGCTGCCCCAGAAACGGGTCTCCTGGGCTTCCTTCTCCAAAGCGCCCAGATTGTCCTTGAGGCCTTTGAGAGTGGGGTCGCTTCCGGATTCTATTTCGGAAATGAGCTTCTTCTGCGCTTCTATGCTTTCCAGCAGGGCGGAAGTACGTTCATCCACTGGTTTGGAGGAACGGGTGATATCTACCAGGCCGATTTCCTGGAGGGAAGAGAGGAAATCTTCCTTGGCTGCATCCAGCAGCACGAAGGAATACTTAGTCATTTTCTCTATCATAGGCTTTCCTCCTCTTCTTCGGCCGCGTGGCGGGTCTTGACTATCTTGGACGAGGCCTTGCTCAGGTTCTCCTCATCCTCCATATATCGCTTGATCTTGCGTATCGCCTCCTGATAGCCCGGAATCTGCACCTTCTCGTAGAGGTTCACCTTCTGGGTAGTCTTCTTGCGCTGGAAGTCGAGGATGCGGCGCTTCTGCTCGTACACCTCGCTCTCGAGCCCGAGGCGGGTGAGTTCCTGCAGTATGCGCACGCCGTCGGCGTACCAGGCCGGTTTGACGAAGGCATTGAATGGCGCAAGCTCGTAGTGGATCTCGTCCAGCTGGGGGCATTTGACGCCGGCCACCTTCACTTCCTTGAGGTCGATGTCGGTGATGCGTATCAGCCCTGGCTCGAACTCGTTCCACAAGGCCGCCAGGTAGTCGTAGCGCTGCATGGCCGATTCAAGTTCGGCGGCGAGCTTTTCCGACTCCTTCTTGGCCTGGAGCACGCTTAGGCGCAGGGCCGACTCCTTGTTCTTAAGGGTAGGGAGGGCCTTCTGCCGTACCTTCAGCTGCTTTCCGAGGTTCGTCAGCGATGTCTTGTTATATTGGAATTTAATTGCCATTATTCAGTTGCCCGGTCAGGCCGGGCACGACTTTAGGATTTCCAGTATTTGTCGATCAGGGACTGCTTGATACCTGTCTCTTCGGGCTTGAAATGCTTGGCAAAGAGCTTCCAGGCCGTGTCGAGCATCTGGTCGATCTTGATGTTGACGTCGATGCTCAGAAGCTCCACGGCGTAGTCCTTCGCATAGTCGAGGCAGCGCAGATCGTAGTCGGAGAGGTCGAAGCCGTCCTCCAGCTTGGTCTTGGCGTTCTGGGCATCTGCGTACAGACGTACACCCGCATTCATAACCTGGGAGT
>JAEEGJ010003768.1_pt1 | contig 55273 bp, 48 predicted proteins | sample 8958761 | NCBI WGS metagenome assembly JAEEGJ01 (sample SAMN16246546, study PRJNA631951) | gut metagenome | biome: gut microbiome; feature: rumen; material: RS-attached | host: Bos | place: Iran: Karaj | collected 2018-10
GCTGATTATGCCAGCGATTTCAAGCTCATGCTGTGAAACAGGAGGCTGCTGAAGTCTGTCAGCCTGAATTCCGGTCAAACTGCTGATCTTTTCCTTTGTCCAGATGTTATTTTCCCAGCATGAGTACCCAAGATTTTGGACACCAATCCCAAGATTTTTGGGATCAATCCCAAGATGAAACCCAAGATTTGGACATCAAACCCAAGGTTTTTCTGGCTGTTTGAGCCGTCATGCCATAAAAAGTGACTAAACATACTTTTTTCAGTTTCCACGCTCCTGCCATCATTGACAGTTATTTTTTTTTTCATAAGATGAATGCCATAAACTTACCTATGAACGTCGGGAAAGCTGCAGCGGCTGCTGTGTGCCGGTGGCCTATGGAGAGCGCTGATCTCTGATGATGTTCAGGGCAGAAAAAGCAGGATTTGGCGGCATGTTCTGTGCCCAGTGAACGGTTTCAGGATTAAGCCTCCATTGAAGAAATTGAAGTGGGGATGCAGGCCTATGAGTGATGAGAAGAAGTTTTTTGAGGCCATGGAATCAGACATTATGAATGCCAATATTCCAGAGGAAGAGAAAAGAAAACTGATGCAGAATCTTCTGAACTTAAAGGCGCAGAAGATCAACCTGATGATCACCGGAGCGACGGGGGTCGGCAAGAGCTCGACGATCAATGCGCTTTTCAACACAGAGAAGGCTAAAGTCGGCGTAGGCACAGACCCTGAGACCATGGAGATCACCAGATATGAGCTGGACAACCTTGTCCTGTGGGACAGTCCGGGTCTTGGCGATGGCAAGGAGGCAGACAACCGCCATGCCAAGAACATCATCAATAAGCTCTATGAAAAGGATGAGAAAGGAAACCTTCTAATCGATCTGGTGCTTGTGATCCTGGATGGCAGCACAAGGGATCTTGGAACGTCCTATGAGCTCATAAACGAGGTGATCATTCCAAATCTGGGTGAGAACAAAGAGGGCAGAATCCTCATAGCAATAAACCAGGCAGATGCGGCAATGAAGGGCAGGTACTGGGATTCTGACAACAACAGGCCTGAGCCGCCGCTGCAGAAGTTCCTGGATGAAGAGGATGGAGGGACAGCCTTGGCGGTGTAATTACCCCTGATGGCGGAACTCTGTCTTGGAGGGAAGTAAATCAGAAAAACATGGAGGCTGTGGAGCAGAGGCTTGAGCAGGAGCGGAAGAATAAAGGAAGTAAAACTCAAACAGGATCTGTAAGAGGGTAGTTATGGTAACAGATACAAAGAAAGGATTCTCACCCGAGCTGGTAGAGAAGATTAAATACCTGGGGTACATTGAGCACGCGGAGGCATGGGCAAGGGCGGCCTGGAAGAAAAACCCGCAACTCCTGGGTTTTTACAAAACCAAGTGTCTGTCTCTGATTGCTTTGGAACTTGATCAATATGACAAGCTTGACAATGTCAGGGAGGCCTGGAGACAGGGCAGTACGCTTCCTTTTTTTAATGGGGAGAAGTTTGAACACAGAGTTGTGACTGCTGGCAGCAGAGAGGAACTGAAGAAAGTTCTTCTTGAGTCGGTCAGGTCGTTTGTGCCCGATCCTGATGACATGAGCCCGGTCATGGAAAATTATTTTTTTGATCGCGGAGAAGACTGGATGAGCAGGGGGATTCCTACCTGCTGGCAGGAGTTTGATAAGTATTGTTTTAACCCCAATTATGACGGCTCGCTTTCCTGGGATGATGATAAATAGTCAGGCTGCCTGATTTGCGGTATTATCAGAAAGCCGGTGTCATGTTGTAATCTGTTCTGTGACTGCCGGCATTCATGAAACCTTATCGCAGTGTCAAGTACCAGCCAAACCTAACAAAAAAGCCCTGATCTTCGGACCGGGGCTTATTTTTTTTGAGTGTCGGTAAGGAGAAAGATATGGAACATCCCGGGAAAAAGATCGAAGCTCTGTTGAAAGCCAACGGCATGACCAGAAAGGAACTGGCCACGAGGACTGGAGTGACGGAAAAACACATCAGCACTCTGATTTCCGGGGAAAAGAAGATAACCGTCTCCTTTGCCATGAAGCTGGGTTATGTCTTTGACGGATATGACGCAGAGCGCTGGATAACGCTGCAGAATGAGTATGACCTCGCCGCGCTGGAGAAAAAAGAAAAGGACAGCATATCCGATGAGGAGTTCGCTGTCCTTGGTCAGCTTGATGATGTTATTGAGTATTTTGTCAGCAAAGGATACATCAGTCAGGCAGCCAGCAGGGCTGATAAAGTCATCAGGCTCCGCACTCTGCTGAAAATCAGCGACCTTACACTGATTCCTCAGGCTTTGGACATCATCTTGAGATAAATTTCCTTAAATTCATTTTCATGGATTTTTGATTCTATCCCTGAATCACAATCTTTTTCTCCCTGGCCTCGTTCACGATGTCGGTCGCGAATTTCCTCTGCCCGGCCTCGAAATCGGCAATGTTCCCTGTGCCGTCCTCGATGGCCTGCAGCAGTTCTTCCCACTTCGCTGTCAGGACCGGGTCCTTGACGAGCTTGTTGAGCTCGGCAAGGACCGCTCGGGCCTTGTCGGTTGAAATCAGCTTCTTCCCCTTGAGCTCCAGCATCCCGTTCTTCTTCAGCTTGTCGATGATGGTGGCCCTGGTGGCGGAAGTCCCGATGCCGTCCCCGTCCTTGAGAAACTTCTTCGCCCTCGGATCCGAGACGCCGGAAGCGATGTTCTGCATGGCCTTAAGGCTGAATCCGTCAGGAGAAGAATCAAGGAAGCCACCGGCCTTGAGGTATACCCGATTTACTATAGCGCGGGATTTAAGTTTGAGGACATGCCGCAGACCCCGCCGTACAACCTCGCAAAGCTTCTCTACTACATCATTGAGCACACACCCAAGGAAAAACGCCTGGTCTATGCCGAGAACATCAACCCTAAAGAGATTATGTGGAAGGACAATGACGATTACAAGAATTACCGGAAGGGCATTCTTGCGCGGTTTGGGGAAGTACTGTCAGATATCGGATCTGTCATTTACAACGCAGGAAAGACTATGGTTGACACAGTATGTGACTGGGGAAGATCTGCGTGGAACACAGTAACATCAATATTCAGCTGGTAAATTAGGTCGTCAGGATGCTATTGCAGCCGCCGCATGAGAGGAATCTGGAAAGTCCGAAGGCTGCGGCCGTGGAACAGTAAGCAGGTCTGTGCAGGCATGACCGCACAGGGATTGTTGGTCTGGTGAAAACACGATTTTCGGCACTGTCTGATAAATGAAGCTAGAGCAAGGATGCAGGCTTATGAGTAATGAGAAAAAGTTTTTTGATGCCATGGAATCTGACATTATGAATGCCAATATTCCTGAGGCTGAGAAAAGCAAGCTGATGAAGAATCTTCTGCAGCTGAAGAATCAGAAGATCAATCTGATGATTACCGGCGCGACAGGCAGCGGCAAAAGCTCGACCATCAATGCGCTTTTCAACATGGATGTCGCGCAGGTTGGCGTCGGAGTGGATCCTGAGACGATGGACATCGCCGAATATGATCTGGACAACCTTGTCCTGTGGGACAGCCCGGGACTTGGCGATGGCAAGGAGGCAGACAACCGCCATGCCAAAAATATTATCAAGAAGCTCAATGAAAGAGATGATAAAGGAAACCTCCTTATCGATTTGGTGCTTGTAATCCTGGACGGCAGCACCAGGGATCTCGGAACATCTTACGAGCTGATTAACCAGGTGATTATCCCCAACCTTGGCAAGAACAATGAGAACAGGATTTTGGTTGCCATCAATCAGGCTGATGTGGCAATGAAGGGCAAATACTGGGATTATGACAATAACCGCCCGGAGCCGCCTCTTGAGAAGTTCCTTGATGACAAGGCCGAGTCTGTCAAGAGAAGGATTAAAGAGGGGACAGGCGTTGATGTGGACCCGATTTATTACTGCGCAGGCTTCAAGGAAGAAGGCCAGCCCCAGACACCGCCGTATAACCTTGCCAAGCTCCTCTACTACATCATTGAGCATACTCCCAAGGAAAAAAGGCTGTCTTTTGTTGAGAACATCAACCGTGATGAGGAGATGTGGAAGGATAATGACGATCTTAAGGATTACCGCAAGAGCATTGTTCAGCAGTTCGGGGAAACTGTAAAAGACTGCGCGACAAAGGGCGCAGACCTTGGCGGAGATATTGGGGCTGTTTTTGGAGAGACTGGAAGAGCGGTAGGCAGTGCCCTGGGCGGTCTGGTAGGAGGTGCAGTAGGTGTAGCAGTGGGAGCTGTTGAATCTGTCGTCTCTTTCTGCACGGGCGGCTGCTGCTACATCACAACTGCAACCTGCGAGGAATACGGCAAGCCTGATGACTGCTATGAGCTGACTGCCTTCAGAAATTTCCGGGACAGCTGGCTCAGGAAGCAGCCTGACGGAGAGAGGCTCATCGCTCAGTATTACCGGACCGCGCCCAGGATTGTCAGGCTGATAAACCGCCAGCCGGACCGCAGTGAAATCTACCGTTCCATCAGGGACAACTACCTTTCAAAGTGCCTCTCATACATCGAAAGCGGCGACAACGAGAAATGCAAGGAACTGTACGTTGAGATGATGGAGCATCTTTATGAGGAGCAGGACAGATGGCACTGAGATTCAGCACCTACCGTGCAGATGACATAGACGCCAACCTGAGGAGGCTGCAGGTGCGGCCTCTTGACGTGATGCTCACGGGCGTTACCGGGGCGGGGAAGTCATCGACCATAAACGCCTTCTTCCAGGAGCCGATAGCAAAGGTCGGAAGCGGAGTTGACCCTGAGACAATGGAGGCCTCCGGGTATAACCTCAACAAGTTCTTCCGGATTTGGGATACGCCGGGGCTTGGTGACGGCGTGGAAATCGACCAGATTCACAAGAAGAAAATGGTCGATCTCCTGTGCAAGACCTACAACAGCAACGGGAAGACCTTTGGGTTTATCGACATGGCGATCATTGTTGTCGAGGGCGCCAACCGTGATATGGGCTCGACCTACGCTCTGCTCAATGATGTCATTGTCCCGAATATTGAGAGCGACAGGATACTGGTCGTCATCAACCAGGCTGACGTCGCCATGAAAAGCAGGCACTGGGACAAAGGCTCCAGCGAGCCTGACAGCAAGCTTAAAGCCTTCCTCGAGGAGCAGGCGCTCTCAATCCAGAAAAGGGTGAAGGAGGCGACAGGGGTGGATATCCTGAAGCCGGTCTGCTATTCGGCAGAGTATGACTGGAACGTCAAGGGCGTCTTTGACTTCATCATAGACCACATGCCGAAAGAAAGGCGCGTCCTGAAAATTTAAGGAGCAACGCAATGAGCAGCAGAATCCTTGATGATATTGCAGAGGAAGCAAGAAAAGGCAGTTTTGGCACAGGGGAAGACCAGGAGAGCGTCATAAGGGGCATTGAGCTCCTGAAGAGGCAGAAGCTCAATGTGGCGTTTGTCGGCGCGACTGGTGTAGGGAAAAGCTCCACCATCAATGCCATTTTCAACATGGATGTCGCTAAGGTGGGCGACCGCACGGATCCAGAGACCGCGTCAATCCAGAAGTATGAACTTGACAACATGGTCCTCTGGGATACCCCGGGCCTCGGGGACAACCCTGAGAAGGACAGACAGTATGCCGTTGAGATTGCCGGCCTGCTGAAGCGGAAAGACGAGAACGGCGAGCTGCTGATTGATGAGGTCGTTGTCCTGATTGACGGCTCAAACAGGGACATGAAGACCGCCTACGAGACAATAGAGCAGGTCGTGGCGCCGTATATTGAGGATCCTAAGCGCATCATCATCGCCATCAACCAGTGCGATGCAGCGCTCAAGGGAAGGTTCTGGAATTACGACCGCAGCGAGCCTGAGGCGCAGCTCGCTGCCTTCCTTGATCAGAAAGTCGCGTCCGTACGTGAGAGGATTGCAGGCTCCACAGGCATTGTAACGAGCCCGGTGTACTACTCTGCGCTCCATCATTACAACATCTCGAAGCTGCTTCTTGCCATGATCACTGCCGTGCAGGAAAAGAAGCGCTTCCTGTTCACCGACAGCCTGAACAGGAATCCTGAGGTCTGGAAGAAGAATGACAAGCCGGAAATTTACAACCAACAGATTCAGCAGGAAGTGAAAGGCTCGCTGTCAAAGGCCCTCGAGGGAGCGGCTGCGGGTGCGGCGGCAGGCGCAACGGTAGGCCGCTACATCCCGGTAATTGGCCCTATAGCCGGCGCGATAGCCGGCGCAGCACTTGGCTTCCTGGGCGGGCTGCTCGGGTAGGCATCCTGAATCACTCATGATCTCTCGCAGACCCCCGGCACGGATCCTTATCCTGCCGGGGGCTTTCTTTATGGCCTTATGAGTTTCCCAATCACGCCAAAGAGCACTGTTCCTTTCTGCACAGCCCATGCCGGCTCCCTTTTTCATCCGGCGGCTTATCGGGAGATCTGACGTTATGCTAAAATTTCGGTGTTTTTTAACTGTCTGGAATGCCGATGCCCTCATATATCCGTACGCTGGCCATTGCCTCATCACTCCTCATCCTCTCAGGCTGCGGCCTCAAGGGCGAGCTTTACATGCCGCAGGAATACTATGATGAGCTTAAGGCAGAGCAGCTGAGGATTGCGGCTGAGCAGGCCGCCACTGCAAGGCCCGTGGCCGCAAATGTCAGGAGCGTAATAGCGAAAGCAGGCGGCACTTACACCTACGAGGCCCCTGCAGCAGGCACTGAGGCAGACAGCACGGCGCCAGAGGCCCAGGGCACTGAAGTTAAATCCGGGAGCACTGCCGCATCCGCTGTCACCGGCACTGAGACCGGCAGCACTGCATCAGAGTCCCAGGGCACGGAAGCGAAGGCAGACAGCACGGCGTCAGATACCAAGGGCACTGGGGTGAAGGCTGAGGGCACTGCCGCATCCGCTGGTACCGGTACTGAGGCCGGAAGCACAGCACCGGAGTCCCAGGGCAGTGAAGTTAAGGCTGAGGGCGCGGCAGCAGGCAGCGGAGCAGGCACTGAGACCGGCAGCAAAGCCTCAAAGCAGCGCGCAAAGGCAGTGCCTGTATGGACCGTTTTCGATGAGTCCGGCGCTTCAGCAGGCGCTGTGAGCTCAGCACTGAAGTCATTCGGCACCAGGGCCGGGGCAGTGAGCGCAGTCCCTGAGACAAAGAAGCCCAAGGCAAAGGCAGCAGGCAGTCAGGAAAGCGCTGAATAACGCAGCGCGGCCCTGAGCCGCACAGGTTTTTCATCTCCCCGCCCGCGCGGGGATCATAAGCAGTCAAGGCGGGGATTTTCCCCTGAGGAACAGCAATGAGCAAATTCAATTACAGGAACGGCGTTCTTTACGCTGAGGATATCCCTGCCAAGTCTCTCGCAGAGAAGTACGGCACTCCGCTGTACGTCTACTCGGCGAACTCCTTCCGCGAGATTTACAAGAACTACACCTCCGCGTCAGAGACCGCGCTTGTCTGCTACTCGGTGAAGTCCTGCAGCAGCATCGGCGTGCTCTCACTTATGGCATCGCTTGGCTCCGGGTTCGACATCGTCTCCGGCGGCGAGCTGCAGAGGGCGCTCCGCGCCGGCGCGGATCCCCACAAGATCGTCTACTCCGGAGTAGGCAAGACCGTCGCCGAGATGGAGCTCGCGCTGAAGGCCGGCATCCTCTGCTTCAACGTAGAGTCCGAGCCCGAGCTCGAGACTCTCTCCCGCACCGCGGGGCGCCTTGGCCTCAGGGCACCGTTCTCCATAAGGGTGAACCCGAACGTTGACGCGAAGACCCATCCGTACATCTCGACGGGCCTCAAGAAGAACAAGTTCGGCATCCCAGTAGAGCGCGCCGAGGCCCTCTATGAGAAGGCCGCATCCGATCCCAACCTCGAGGCCGTCGGCATCGACTGCCACATCGGCTCGCAGCTCCTTGACCTGAAGCCCTTCTCGGACGCAGCCGACAAGGTCCTCGAGGTCGTTGACCGCCTGAAGGAAAAGGGCATCACCCTGAGGCACCTCGACATGGGAGGCGGGCTCGGCGTCAACTACATCGACGAGGTCCCGCCCGCAGCGTCTGACTACATCAGCCTGCTCTCGGGGAAGGCCGCCACGAGGGGCCTCAGCCTCATCGTTGAGCCCGGCCGCTCCTTCTCCGCTCCCTCCGGAATCCTTCTCGGCAAGGTCCTCTACCTCAAGCACGGCGCTGACCGCGAGTTCGCGATCACCGACACCGCGATGAACGATCTCATCAGGCCGTCCCTCTACCAGGCGGAGATGAAGATCGAGGAGGCGGAGCAGGATCCGGGCCTTGAGAAGAAGACCTATGACGTTGTCGGCCCAGTCTGCGAGACCGGCGACTTTTTAGGGCGCGGCAGGGAGCTTGCCGTGAGGGAGGGCTCCATCATCGCGGTAACCGGCGCCGGCGCGTACGGCTTCTCGATGTCATCGAACTACAACTCCCGTCCCCGCGCGGCTGAGGTGATGGTCGACGGAGACCGTGAGATCCTCATCAGGAAGCGCGAGACCTTCGAGGACCTCATCAGGAATGAGGCAGAGGTTTCCTGGACAGAGAAGGCATAAGCCTGAAGGCAGAGAAATGAGACTTAAGTTCACCAAAATGCACGGCCTCGGCAACGACTTCATGGTTGTCGACGCCGTAACCCAGAAGGTCTTCTTCAACCCGGAGCTCATCAGGCGCCTGTCCGACAGGCATTTCGGCATCGGCTTTGACCAGCTCCTCGTGGTCGAGCCTCCCTATGATCCGGATCAGGACTTCCACTACCGCATCTACAACGCCGACGGCGGCGAGGTGCAGATGTGCGGCAACGGCGCGAGGTGCTTCGCGGTATTCGTGAGGCAGAAGAGGCTCACCGACAAGAAGGTCCTCCATGTCAGCACCATGGCCGGCCCCATTGTCCTCACCGTTCGCGATGACGAGCAGGTTACTGTCAACATGGGCGTCCCTGAGTTCGATCCCGCCAAGATCCCGTTCCGCGCGCGCGAGGAGCAGAAGATGTACATGCTGAGCGCCGCCGGGGAGAACCTCCTTATGGGCTGCGTCTCGATGGGGAACCCCCACTGCACGATAAAGGTCGATGACGTCGACACCGCTCCGGTCGAGAAAATAGGAAGCGCGCTGCAGTCCTCAGAGCGCTTCCCGGAGAAGGTCAACGTGGGCTTCATGCAGGTCGTGAGCCGCGGCGAGATAAGGCTCCGCGTCTTCGAACGCGGCGCCGGCGAGACGCTTGCCTGCGGCACCGGCTCCTGCGGGGCAGTCGCGAACGGCATCAACCAGGGGCTTCTTGACAGCCGGGTAATCGTCCACCTCCGCGGAGGGGATCTGGACATTTCCTGGGAGGGGCGCGGGCATCCTGTGATGATGACCGGTCCGGCGGAGAGCGTCTATGACGGGGAGATAAACATTTGAGCAGGCGTTCAGGCAGGAAGCAGTTCCGTGCGGTAATGGTGAGAAAGGAGGTGACCGGCGCCGACGTGCTTCAGTTCCTCCGGCGCAACCCCGGATTCCTCACCGAGCACGCCGCTGAGATCGATCTCCCCTACGCCGACAGCGACGACGGCACCGTCTCGGTCTCCCGCATCAGGCAGGAGGCGATGAGAAAGCAGATCAGCTCGCTTTCGGAGTCGCTCTCCGACACCCGCGACATCGCTGAGGGCAACCAGGAGATCGCGGACATCTTCTTCAGGATCTGCCGGGCGGTCATCGGCGCGGAGAGCGTTGGGGAGCTCAGCAGCATAGTCAATGAGACCTGCCGCACCGAGCTCCTCATCCCGAACTCGGCAGTCCTCGCGAACGGCGGGCGCTCTGCGCCGAGGAGCGAGCCAGACCGCAGGTTCTTCCTCTCCGGGGACATCTTCGAGGGCCTCATGGAGAGCTCCATGAGCGGGCTCAGGGTAAACCTGGGGCCGGTTCGCTCCGAGGCTGAGGCAGAGCTCTTCTTCGGCGAGTATGCCCCGATGATCAGGTCCCGCGCCCTGGTCCTGCTGGGCGCTGACGGGAAGGACGGCATCGCGGCCTTCGGGCACGGAGACCCTGACCATTACAACATGTCGCTCGGCACCGAGCTCCTCGAGGGGCTGACGGGCTTCATCGGCGCGGCGCTCGCGAAGCTCGTTGACCAGGGGCGCGACGCCGAGGGCAGGGCCATAGCGCCGATCAGCGTCGTGGAGTAGGAGAGGGGCCATGAGCGGATTTCAGGAGGAGACGGACGCTTTCCTCAGGCAGCTCAGAGCGGGGAACGGCAGAAGTGACGTTACTGTCGCTGACTACCGCGAGTCCCTCTCCATTGCCGCTGAAATCTTCACCCAGATGGGCCTTTCCTCTTTCCTTTCAGTAAGGCCTGATGACGCGAGGCTCCTTATCCTGAAGCTGGGCTCCAGCGGGAGCGGCCACGCGGCCGCCACGGTGAGGAGCCGCGTCTCAGCGCTCCGGAGCCTCTACTCCTGGGCGGTGGGGAAGGGGCTCATCGCCTCGGATCCTACCGAGGGAATAAGGCTCCCAAAGATCCCCAAGCGCATTCCCCACACGCTCACGCCTGACGAGATGAACTCGCTCCTGGACTACGGCGATCCCGCGGATCTCAACCCGGCGGATCTCCGCGACCGCGCCGCCTTCGAGCTCTTCTACTCCTCGGGGCTCCGCCTTTCGGAGCTCGCCGGGCTCAGCCTCGCTGACATTGATCTCCGGGGGCTTTCGGTGAGGGTCATAGGAAAGGGGAACAAGGAGCGCATCGTCCCCGTGACGAAGACCGCGCGCGAGGCGATAGAGGACTACCTCCCGCTACGGGAGAAAATCCTCGCGGAGCGCGGCTGCCCTGAGGAGACGGCGCTCTTCGTGAGCCGCCTCGGGCGGAGGATCTCCACAAGGGAGATTGAGAAGCGCCTTAAGCTCCTCGCGGAGAGGCAGGGCATGGAACATCCGGTGCATCCCCATATGCTCCGCCACTCCTTCGCGACGCACCTCCTGCAGTCATCCGGGAACATCAGGGCAGTGCAGGAGCTCCTGGGGCACGAGAACCTCTCCACGACCCAGATCTACACCGACACTGACCTCTCCTATATCATGCGCGTCTATGACAGCGCACATCCCCACGCGAGGAAGAAGCCGGGGGATGACGCATGATTTTCTACCGTTCTCCCAGGATGTTCCGGGCAGTTACGCTCGACCTCGATGACACGCTCTATGACAACCATCCGGTTATAGCGCGCGCCGAGGATCTCTTCATGGAGTACCTCACCGGGCGCTTCAGCGCGCTCGGGAGCTTCTCATGGCAGCAGTACGGCGACATCAGATCCTGGCTCTATGAGCTTGATCCGCTCCTTCACTGCGACGTGAGCCTCGCGAGGCTTGAGATCGTGAGAAAGGCTCTTCTTCTCCATGGAGCATCTGAAAGCGAGGCCGCGGAGGGCGCGGCGGAGGCGCTCTCCTGGTTCGTAAAGGTGAGGTCTGACTTCCGCGTGCCGGAGAAGAGCATTGAGACCGTGCGGAAAATTGCATCGGCAATCCCAACGGCGGCGCTTACGAACGGCAATGTCGACTATACCGTGATAGGGCTTAAGGGGATCTTCCGGACGGTCGTGAGGTCGGGGCGCAACGTGCCCCCGAAGCCCCACCGCGCGATGTTTGACGAGGCTGCGCAGCGCCTTGGCGTCAGGACCTCTGAGATCCTCCACGTGGGGGACGATCCGGTAACCGATGTAAAAGGCGCCTTGAACGCGGGGTGCCTCACGGCGATGTTCGCCTTCCTCCCGGAGGGGAGGAACGTCTCGCGCTGCACAATTCTTCCCGATATCTCGCTCTCATCGCTTGATGAGGTACTGGAGCTCATAAAAGCATATGGATCTTGAAAACGTCGTCGAATCCCTCAATGACCGCCAGAAGGAGGCTGTTACCGCCGACCGGACCAACCTTCTCGTGTACGCTGGCGCGGGCTCCGGCAAGACCCGCGTGCTCGTGAGCAGGATTGCCTGGCTCATCGCCGTCGAGAACGTGATGAAGCGGGAAATCATGGCCGTAACCTTCACCAACAAGGCCGCGGGCGAGATCCGCGAGAGGCTCGCGAGGATGCTTGACGAGCCGGTGCCCCGCTACATGTGGGTCGGCACCTTCCACTCGCTCTGCGCGAGGTTCCTCAGGGAGAACGCTGACCGGGCGGGGCTCAGGAAGACCTTCCCGATCTACGACGAGTCGGACCAGAAAAGCCTCGTGAAGCGGCTCCTCAAGGAGCGCGGCCTGAACCAGAAGGAGTTCGCGCCGAGGGAGGTGCTCTCCTTCATCGAGGGCTGCAAGGGCAGGGGCGAGAGGGCTGACGACGTTAAGCTTGAGCCCTGGCAGATGCAGAAGCAGTACTACCCCTGCCTGCTCGAGATCTACCGCGGCTACGAGAACGCGCTGAAGCGCAGCGGCGCCTGCGACTACACCGAGCTCCTCCTCAGGACCTTCGAGGTCCTCAGGGACGACGCTGAGACCCGGGAGATGATGCAGCGCCACTTCTCCGAAATCCTCATCGACGAGTTCCAGGACACCTCCACCCTGCAGTTCCGCCTCGTGAGGCTCCTCGCGGGGCCTGACTGCCACGTCACGGCTGTCGGAGACGATGACCAGTCCATCTACGGCTGGAGGGGCGCGGACTTCAGGAACATCATGAACTTCCCGAAGGAGTTCAGCCCGGTGAAGGTCGTAACGCTTGATCAGAACTACCGCTCCACGGGCAACATCCTCACCGCGGCGAACAGCGTCATCAGGAACAATAAGGCGCGCTCGCCCAAGAAGCTCTGGACCGCCGCCGGCGCCGGCGAGCAGGTGAAGTTCTTCGAGCTCCCGGACGGCGCCGGCGAGGCGGACTTCATCGTCTCGACCATCAGGGATCTCAGGGACTCCGGCGAGGCTGGGCGCTACAGCGACTTCGCCATCCTCTACCGCGGCAACGCGCAGTCGCGCGAGCTCGAGCAGGCCATGGTGGAGAAGGGCATTCCCTACCGCATCTACGGGGGACTCCGCTTCTATGACCGCCAGGAGGTGAAGGACGCCCTCGCCTACCTCTCGCTGGTAGCTGACCTCTCAAACGACGCCGCGTTCTCCAGGGTGGTGAACCTGCCTCCCCGCGGGATAGGCGCCAAGACCCTTGAGACCATACAGATGGCCGCGGAGAAGAGGGGCGGCACGCTCGCGGGCGCGGCGCGCTTCGCGGTTGACAACAGCATCATCACCGGACGGTCCGGGCAGGGGCTCGCCTCCTTCCTCCGCCTCATAGAGAACATGAGGAGCGGCATCGAGGGGAAGCTCCTCCCCGACGCAGTACGCTATGTGGTCGAGAGCTCCGGGCTCATGGAGTACTACGGCGCGGCTGACGAGAAGGAGAAGAAGGGCTTCTCGGAGGCGCGCACCGACAACCTCGAGGAGCTCGTCAACTCGGTCGGCGACTTCAGCTTCGACGCGGCCGCCTCGGACGCGGGCGGCACCGAGGAGCCGCAGGAGACGCCCCGCGGCGTGAGCGCCGTTGAGTTCTACCTGGGGCAGATCCTCCTCAACTTCGGCGAGCGCACCGAGGCGAAGGACGGCGACGCGGTGCAGCTCATGACCATGCACTCCTCGAAGGGGATGGAGTTCCCGGTGGTGTTCATCGCCGGGTTCGAGGCCGGGCTCTTCCCCTCGGAGCGCGCGGCCGACAGCCCGAACGGGCTCGAGGAGGAGAGGCGCCTATGCTACGTCGCCATGACGCGGGCGCGGAGGCAGCTCTACCTCTCCTGCGCCGCCAGGCGCTCCCTTTACGGCGGCATGCAGCAGAGCGGCGAGCCCAGCATGTTCATCCGGGAAATCGACCCCTCATGCATCAGGATCATGCGCACCGAGCGCGGCGGCGTGCTCTCAAGATCGGTGGGAAGCGGGCTCGTTCCCCCGGACAGGCCGAAGACCGGGGTAACGCTCCACACCGAGAGCAACCTCTTCCTCGAGAACCTCAAAAAGGTCACGGCGCTCCGCCCGGGTAACCGCGTCAGGCACCAGAAGTTCGGCATGGGCACCGTGGTCGGCTTCGTGGGCGAGGGGAAGCGCGTGCAGATCAAGATCCAGTTCGACGATGACCGCTGCCGTGTCCTCCTTGCCATAGTAACGAAGCTCGAGAAGGTCGCCGACGAGGCCTGATTTCACATCTCTATGACACATACTGCCCTTTAGGGCGTTCCCTGGCGCCGGTTTTTGATCTGCATCATGTTCAGGATGCGGAGGCCGGCGCATACTCCTCCTGCAAGCTCAAAAGCGTCCGCTCCGGCATGCTCCCTCTTCATGCAGCATGAAGTCAGGGGGAGGCCCGGCGGTTCCTTCCATAATTTCTGAGAGAGGAGAGAAAACCATGAATGACAGCAGCTTTTCGGAAAAGCCCTCTTTTGCGGGCATCCTGTTCCCGGGCTCCGATGAGATGCGCCATCCCGTCTTTACCGTGAAGTGGGAGATGAGGAAGGAGGGCGCCGGGAGCGGTGACGCGGCTGAGAGCCTCGCGAAGGGCGAGAAGTGCTTTGACGGCAGTGGCGCGCTCCAGGATTACGAGAGGGCCGCGGAGTGGTTCAGGAAGGCTGCGGATCTGGGCAGCGCCAGGGCCTGCTGCTACCTCGGCGGCATGTACAGTGCCGGGCTCGGCGTGAGGGAGGATCCGGAGGAGGCCGCCAGATGGTTCGGGAAGGCCGCCGATCTCGGAGACGCTATGGCGCAGAGCAGCCTCGGATACCTGTACCTCACCGGACAGGGCGTAAAGAAGGATGAGAAGGCGGCGCTCGGCTGGTACCTGAAGGCCGCGGAGCAGGGCCTTCCGCAGGCAGAGGCCGCAGCAGGCGGCATGTACGCCCTCGGACTCGGGGTGAGGCAGGATTACGCGGAGTCCGTAAAGTGGTACCTGAAGGCCGCGGCAAAGGGCTACGCTCCCGCGGAGGCCGTCATGGGCCACAGGTACCGCACCGGGCATGGCGTCACCGCTGATTACGCGGAGTCCGTGAGGTGGTTCAGGAAGGCCGCGGAGCATGGCAGCACTGACGCGGAGCACTGCCTAGGGGAGATGTACCGTGACGGAAGCGGAGTGAGCCAGGATTACGCTGAGGCGTTTTCCTGGTTCAGTAAGGCCGCGGAGAAGGGCTGGGCGCCCGCCGAGCACGCGCTCGGGGAGCTGTACCGCTTCGGGCACGGCGTACCTGAGGATCATGAAAAGGCCGCGGAGTGGTTCAGGAAGGCCGCCGAGCAGGGGCATGACGAGGCGCAGTACTGCCTCGGCGACATGTACTCCCTGGGGCTCGGCGTCCCGTATGACATGAAGGAGGCCGTGAGGTGGTTCCGGAAATCGGCCGAGCAGGGCTACGTGCCTGCCGAGCACAACCTCGGCGAGCTCCTGTATACCGGGAACGGCGTGAAGCAGGATTACAGCGAGGCGCTTGCCTGGTTCAGGAAGGCTGCCGCGGAAGGCTACGCGCTTGCCGAGAACAGCCTCGGCTGCATGTACATGGGCGGAGAGGGCGTCAGCCAGGATTTTGCCAAGGCAGCTGAGCTGTTCCGGAAGGCAAACAGCCATGGCTACGCGAAGGCAGCGCTCAATCTCTCCTCGCTCTACGGCAGCCAGGACTGGCCGGGGCATGATCCCGCGGAGGCTGACAGATGGCTCCGGACCGCCGCGGAGCAGGGGGTCGCGTACGCGCAGTACAGCCTTGCGGTGATGAGCTACAGGGGCCTTGGCGTGCCGCAGGATTACAGTGAGGCCCTGAAATGGGCGCTGAAGGCCGCTGAGCAGGAGTATGCCGATGCGGAGAGCATGATAGGCTATATGTACCATTCAGGGACCGGTGTCAGGAAGGATCCCCGGGAGGCGGTGAGATGGATCAGGAAAGCCGCTGAGCACGGGGATCCTGTCTCACAGTACAACCTCGGCATGAGCTGCATGAAGGGAGACGGAGTCAGCAAGGATGTCAGGGAAGGGCTCGGCTGGATGATGAAGGCCGCGGCGCGGGGATTTCCGCCGGCAGTGTCATTTATAAGCGGAATCAGCGGCGGAGCGGAGAACGAGAAGTCCTGACCTGATCTCAGGATGCGTCTGCGGCCGGCTTCTAGAGAGCATCCTGCAGAGGCCGGCGTAACATGTTTCAGTACCTTTCAGGAGGGGCCATGAAAGTCTCCTCCTTCCTCACCGGAGTTCCAGTCCGGTTCGGTGATGACCGCTGCCGGGTGCTCCCTGCCATCGTAACAAAGCCCGGGAAAGCCGCCGGCGAGGCCTGATTTTTTACCTTCCAATGACACATACCGCCATCCAGAGCGTTCCCTGGCGCAGTTTTTTGATCTGTGTCATTTTCGTTTTGCGGCGGCCGGCGCATACTCCTTCCGCAAGCCAGAAGAGCGGCATGGACGCCCAGGCATGATCCCGCAGCTTATGAAAGCAGAAGGCACGGGGGAGCCGGGCGTCCCTGCCATTGAGAAATGAGAGAGGAGAAAGAGAGCATGCAGAACAGAAAAGTTCCGGAGCTGCCTTCGTACATGGGAATTCAGCTCCCGGGCAGCGGTGAGATGTCGAACCCCGTATTTACCGTCAGCTGGCAGGACAGGCGCAGCAGCAGCGGTGATGCTGAGAGGGATTTCGAGCTCGGGAGAAAATACTGCTATGGGAACGGCGTGCCCCAGGATTATGTGAGGGCCGCAGGGTTTTTACGTAAGGCTGCCGACAAAGGCAGCGCAGGGGCCTGCTTCTACCTTGGCGCAATGTACTGCCAGGGAGAGGGCACTGCCCAGGATTATGCAGAGGGCGCAGAATGGTTCAGGAGGGCCTCTGATCTCGGCGATGCGCTGGCTAATTGCAACCTGGGCTTCCTGTATCTCAACGGAAAGGGGGTACCGCAGGATTACAGCGCCGCGTTCGGCTGGTACATGAAGGCCGCGGAGCAGGGGCTTCCCCAGGCGGAGGACGCAGTCGGCAGCATGTACGCTCTCGGAAGTGGAGTGAAGAAGGATGACGCGGAGGCAATAAAGTGGTACATGAGGGCCGCGGAGAAGGGCTATGCCCACGCAGAGGTCGTCATGGGGCACTGGTACCTCACCGGCAACTGGGGCACTCCTGACTGTGAGGAGGCCGTCAGGTGGTTCCGGAAAGCAGCGGAGCAGGGCTATGCCGATGCTGAGCTCTGCCTCGGGCAGATGTACCGTGACGGAAGAGGCGTTGCGAAGGATGAAGTCATGGCAGCTGCCTGGCTGAGGAAGGCCGCGGAGAAGGGACTTCCCGTCGCGCAGGTGAGTCTCGCGCTGATGTACTGGAAAGGACCGTATATCGCGCAGGATGAGGCGGAGGCCGCGGAGGCCGCAAAATGGTTTCTTGCTGCCGCAGAGCAGGGAGTGCCGGTCGCGGAGGGCGTGATAAGCTATATGTACCATGAAGGGGTCGGCGTGAAAAAGGATAAGGAGGAGGCGGTGAGGTGGCTCAGGAAAGCCGCAGGGCACGGCGATTCGGCCTCGCAGTACAACCTCGGCATGAGCTTCATGGAGGGAGACGGAGTCACCAAGGATGTCAGGGAAGGGCTCGTATGGATACAGAAGGCCGCAGAGCAGGGGTGCCCGCCTGCAGTGTCATATATGAATGACATCAGAGGCGGCAAGGATCAGAAATCCTGACCTGAAGCTCCGTGGACGGCCGTGGCTGGTTTCAGAAGCGCATCCTGCTCCAAGCCTGCAGAACACGTTTAAGCACTGCCGGGAGGAGGTGCCATGAAGGCTCCTCCTTGCTCGGCGGGGTGCCAGCGTCCTTCCGGAATGGCTCCGGTGGGAGAGCGGTCAGTCCTGATCCTTTACTTCTTCATAATGGGTAAACTGCCTGACACTGCCGTCTCCGTTGAATACCAGAGCCAGCTTCAGGACAGGCTTTTCAGGCAGTGTGTCTCCGTATTTCCGGTTCTTTATCTGTCCGACCGCCTCACTTAGCTTCCTGCTGCAGTCGGCTTCACTTCCGGCGTACTTGAGCTCAAGCACCAGCCGCCGGCTGTCATATTCAAGGATAATGTCGCTTCTTCCTGCCGCGCTCTGAACCTCTGTCCTTACCGGCTGATCTGCTCCGATGAAATACGCATGAAGCATTCCCTGAATGGTTTTCTCGTCAATATGCTGGTAATTCTCATAGCTTATAGTGTTGAACAGCTCATTGAGCCTCTGAACAATATCAGCAGGACTGGCTTCAGAAAACAGCCTTTCATTCCTGATCCTGGAAAAATCGGCTCTGACAAAAATCCTGCGGACGAGAATCTTTTCGAACGAGCGCCGTACTTCCTTGTTGGGAATCCCGATGGTTACCTGGTTGCCGTCAGGAACAGGTGATTTCACCGTAAGGTATCCGATTTGGCACATCAGGACTTCCTGTCTCATGTCAAGCAGGGAGGAGGGGTCCCAGAAATCACTGAACCCGACATCAATATCCCCAGCATAGTCCTCAAGCCTGATGCTATGTGTTTCAAGATACTTTGCGAGTACTGTAGGCATGCCGCCGTTGTCATACCAGTAATTGCGGAAAACCATCATCCGTGTCTCGGCGGTCTCCTTGAAGAATTTGATGACTGACCACGTGGAGAATACCTTGTTCTCATAAAAACTGTCAAAGCAGTACCCGTCATATTCTTCGGAAAGCCGATCCAGAAGCTCATCGCGCTCTGACTCTGTCACCTGTTCCTGAGGTTTGCCTTTCTCCAGTGATACGGCAAGGTCTATGTAGTCGGTGTAGTATTTTCTGATCTCTTCCCTGGTAAAGCCGGCTATTGTTGAAACCGGTTTGTAGTAGCTTAAATCATTTATGTCAGAGCCAGCTGAGAAAATGGAGACGTCCTTCAGCCTTGTTACTCCTGTGATGCCAAGAAACCTGATGCTTGGATCGTCCTTCATGACCCCGTATAGGTTGCGGAGCTGAATTCTGAATTTTTCGTACAGTTCAGGATCATTTATGTTCGCTGCAAGCTGTGAGTCATACTCATCTATCAGAATGACTATCCTGATGCCATGTTCGTTCAGAGCTTTCAGCAGATCAAACATGACCTCAACGGGACTGGGCTTTGCTGTAATGCTGTCTGTGATGTCCAGCTTTCTGGCAAATAACCGGACATTCTTGCAGAACAGATTGGCAAATTCCTTGTAATCCTCGGTGTATTTGAGAAAATCAAACCGCAGCACAGGGTATTTGCTGTCAGTCCATTTATCATAAATCCACGTGTTCCTGAAATAAGGATCGACACCGCTCTCAAACAGCGTTCCTATCGTATCGAGCATAAGGGACTTCCCGAAACGCCGCGGCCTTGAAATGAAAATCCTGTCGGTCTGGAGAAGGTTGAAAATCTGTTCTGTCTTGTCAATGTATATACAGTCTGAGTCTATGAGATTCTTAAAACTCTTGGTCTGTGCTATTTTTCTCATGCTCTGCCTCCGACAGTCTGGTCTCACGCTCCATTGTACTTGAAACCTCATTCCGGCTTCTTAGTCCGAATCTAGGTTTCTGATGTCTTCATGTCCTGTCATTTTGCTGTGGCTTCATCACTGCAGTTCAGCCTTGGCTTATTCGAGGCCTCATGCGCAGACTGTCAGGCAGCCAAGCCAGTTTGAGGACCATGTCAGCGGTCAAGACTGTTCGCATCAAGCAGGAAATCAATGAGGCCAATCCTGAGGATCCCTTTATCGTCAGTCCAGCTTTTCCCGTATGATTTGGAAACTACTATCTTCCTGAAGGAATCATCTATTGCCCTGAGTGATCTCAGCTCTGTCCTTTCCTTATCAGGATCATCCATGCTCAGCGCAGACTGGAGGTAGTAGATTCTGCTGCCTTTTCTTGCGACAAAGTCCACCTCGCAGTTTTTCTGATGCATTACTTTATTGGCATCGGGCTCACGGAGGGCTATGACACCTACATCAACGGAATATCCCCTGACAAGGAGCTCGTTGTAAATCAGGTTTTCCATGATATGAGTCTGTTCAATCTGCCTGAGCCCGAGTCTCGCATTTCTCAACCCGATATCCGTGCAGTAATATTTGGAAGGATACGAAAAATACTTTTTCCCTTTTATGTCGTACCGTACAGCCTCGGAAAAAAGAAAGGCATCCCGAAGATACCTGAGGTAGCTGCTGACTGTCTCCGGATCAACATCAAGATTCCTGGTGCTTTTGACTGTTCTGGAGATTTTGCTCGCATTGGTGAGTGATCCGACGGAAGAGCAAAGCGCGCCCGTCATTTCACGGAGGATGTCAGGATGCTTGATCTGGCAGCGTTCCTCTATATCCTTATAGATTTCCTCAGACAGATCCTCAAGATGCTGAAGCTTTTCCTCATCTGAACTGAGCTGTGCAAGGCAAGGCATGCCGCCGTACATCATGTACTCATCGTACGCGTCCCTTTTGTCCATGCCTGTTCCGTCAGCGTACTCCTTAAAGGAGAGCGGATAAACCTTAACAACGTCTCCTCTTCCTCTGAATTCCGTGCTGATATCTTTTGACAGCAGCCTTGAATTGCTGCCGGTTACGTAGATATCCACATTCTTATACGACAGGAATTCATTCAGCACCTCGTATATCCTGACCGGGGCATCAGTGCTGCGCAGCTCCCTGGATGAAATTGCGTACTGTATTTCATCGATCATGAGATAAAACCGCCTGCCTGCATCCGCTGTTCTGTTCCGGATATAGTCAGCAAGCTCCTTCGGATCCCGCAGCGGCGCATAGCGGTCCTGATCCAGGGCAATTGAGATGATGTCTTCCTCACTTACCCCCGCTGACAGCAGATGCTGCCTGAACAGCTAAAAGAGAATCGTGCTCTTTCCGCATATCCTGATGCCGGTAATGATTTTGACCCGTCCGTTCCACTGCTTGCTGATTATCTTATTGATGTAACTGTCCCGTGCAATCATCAGCCTGTTTCCTTATTCGAAACTTAGTCACTTTTGTGGGTAACTTCCGATTGTAATTGTATGGTATCTGTTTCCGGAAGTTACTCACAAAAGTGACCAAGTTCAGGGTTGAAAACATGCTGCGATTCAGAGAGATGGCATCAGATCAGCGGATGAGCATCAATGCCCCTTCATTATCCACATCTCTGCCCCAGCATCATCTGCTGAAATGACCCGACCTGCAGCAATATCGTCCATGCCCGACTGCAGCTCTTTGTCAGTATGCTCTTTTGTCATGTCTCCGTGGAAGCAGGCTTTCAGGAAGACTGCCCGGCATCACCGGAGGCCGCCGCTGACAGGGCTTTTTCAAGGGCCCTCTTCATCTCCCTGTTCGGAACTCCGAGCCTTACCGAGTTTCCGTTGGGAACCTGTGAATGAACGGTAAGGTACCCTGCATCGCACAGGAGTACCTCAGGCTTCGTCTCGCGAAGGGATGTCCGGTACCAGAAATCAGGCATTCTGACATTGATGTCCTTAAAACCTTCATCGGCCCATGTCCTGAGGCTCCCGGAAAAACCTGCTGGTATTTGGGGCACGGATCCTTCTTCATCAAGGTAATCTCCGAAAATCACCCTGCGGTTTTTCATGACATCCCGGAAGAAGCTGTTCACTGACCATGGGGAGAACACTTTTCTCTCATAGAAACTGTCGAAGCAGTAGCCGCCGTATTCCTCCCCGAGCCTGTCAAGGAGCTCATCGCGATCAGCGTTTGTCGCCTGCTCCACCGGAATTCCCTTCTCAAGAGATACGGCCAGATTTAGGTAGTATATGTAGTATTTTCTGATCTCATTCCTGGTGAAGCCGGCAATTTCTGAAACCGGCATGTAGAAGCTCCTGTCCCTGAAATCAGTGAGGTCTGAAAAAAGTGAGGGCTCCTTCCATCTGGAGGTTCCGGCGATGACAAGATACCTGATGCATGGATCGCCTTTCATGATGCCCTGCAGATCCAGCAGCATTTTCCTGAACCTGTCGTGGAGCTCAGGATTGCAGGAGTTCGCGGAGAGCGGCGCATCATAGTCATCAATCAGAATCACAATCCTTTTCCCGGACGTCCTCAGCTCTAGAAAGAGGGTGAAGAGAGAGGCTCCGGGAGATCTGTCAGGAATGGAGCCTCTGAGTCCGAGCCTTTCCGCAAAAGACCTGATCTTCCCGATGAAACGTGCGGCAAAACCATCATAGTCCGAGACGCCGAATTTAAGGAAATCAAGCCTCAGGACCGGACAGGTCTGCTCAGTCCATCTGTCATGGATCCAGGTATCCCTGAAGCAGGGATCGACACCGTATTCGAACAGCGTTTCTATGGTGTCAAGCATCAGGGTCTTGCCGAAACGGCGGGGCCTGGCGATGAAAGTCCGCTCGGTGTTCAGAAGTCTGAAAATCTGCTCGGTCTTGTCGACATAGACAGAGCCTGAGTCTATGAGATCCCTGAAACTATGGGTCTGCGCAATTTTCACTTTATTTCCCTGGTTTGAGTAACCAGCCTGTCCGGACTTTAACGAAGAAAGCTGCATGGTGGAAGCTCCGTTAATAGGGCACACTGAGCAAAACCTGAGTCAATGAAACGAAAGCCTTTCATATGAGAGTTGTCATATAAGCCTTTGATTTTCTGGAATTGACAGCATATTCATCTGCGCGTCAGTCTGTCTGGCTGTCTCACTGCTTAAGACCGCCAATTTTTTTATAAATATCTCACCGTGATCCTGCAAATACAGTAAGAACAACGATTATCTTTCCATTTGAGACTGTATAAATCACCCGGAAATCACCTATTCGCATACGGTAATAAGCAGCATGTTTGCCTTTCAGCCTTTTTAAATCTGCTGACTCTGGGTGATCATTCAGCATGAGCTTTGTTATATCCTGCTCATAAATTTTACGTATATCCTCATGCTGCCTTAGAAATTTATCCGCAGCTTTCGCATACTTGATTTCAAACGAAAACATATCTCACCGTTCAGACAGTTATAGTTTTGCTTGAGGTGATAGTAAGATCATCATCCGAAAGCCCGCTAATCTTGTTAAGAAGTTCCTCTGTCTCTTCTTCAGAGGCGTCCTCAACGTTATGAGTCAGTCTGTAGAACGGATCGTTTTTCATTTCTGTAAGTTTGTCTTTTGCTGCCTCTTTGAAAAACTCGGTAATCGTCATATGAAAAACTTTTGCCACTTCCTTAATCTCTTCAAGCTCGGACGCATCCCATTTCATATTCAAAGCTTTTGTTGTCATAATTTTGCCTCCTCATTTTAAATGGCGCTAATTTACAATATATACCGTAAAGATTATAAAGCTGATATTTATTATTAACAATACCTGAAATCTGCAACTTTATACGTTTTGTTGTAAAGGTTACTTCTCAAAACATCTGCTTTACTCTGAGACTGGTCACACTTACAGCGCGCCTTCACGAGCATAATGTCCGGTGATGGGCAGATTTTACCGGTTCCGTGCATAATCCTCAGGATCGCGTGATTCTGCCGGCATCCGGCACAGAGCCGCCACAGCATATTCGTCATGACTTAAAGCAAACAAAGGGAACTGAGCACCATGAAAGACAGCAAGTCAGGCAGCCTGCCGTCAGGAGCAGGATCTTTAATACCCGGGTTTGAGGTGCCTCAGAGCCCGGTCTTTACCGTGGATTGGCGCGGCAGGAAAAAAGGCAGCCGGAGCGCTTCCTTGAGACGGGTGAGAAGTACTATTTCGGGGACGGTGCGGAGCAGGATTATGCTGAGGCCGTGAAATGGTTCCTGAAGGCGGCGGAGTTCGGCACGGACGCCTTACGCGACGGCATGCGATCTTAAACCTGAGCTTCAGAAGGACGAGATCTCTAAGTCTCTTCCCGGTCATGGACTAGGTTTTTATCCATATTCGGAAGTCGGGCACTTTGTTAGTAACTTTCTGTTGTTGGATATTGCCTCATATAACAATGGGCAGAGTACGAAATTGATTAGAGGGAACTCTTTCAGAACGAATTCCAAAACCAGAGCCTAAAATACGTGGGAGATCGGCCAAGAAGCCAGGATCAAAACGCCACCGTGGAAGACTACGCAAAAATCTGCAGCCTAAAAAGAGGACTGCTAGCCGGGTTTTATAGTCTCTGGATACTTTTATTCAGTATTCAGATATTTCGCCAAGTTGATTTTTAATGTCTCTGTGGCAATATATGATACGAGAAATGTAGACAGTATCGATCTTTGAATCTATGGTATAGAAAATTATATAGTTTTTGACAGGCATAAAGTGAACGCCTTGGCTATGCCATGGCTCCTCTTTGTACAGTGGATTTCGTTCCGGCATAACACCAAGCGTTTTGGCATTTGCCATAATGGTGTCTGTCATCTTTGCTGCTGTCTCAGGAACAAGAAGCGTATACGCAATATATTCATAGATATCCTGCAGATCCTGCTTGGCTCTAAAAGAGTAGGATATTTTCATTTGCCGTACATTCTCCGTATCTCAGCCTCAACTTCATCTGCTGAAATAACCCTGCCTGCAGCAATATCGTCCATGCCAAGCTGCAGTTCTGCGTCAATCTGTTTTTTTGTCATGTCATCGATTGCAACCGGCTTTTTGGAAGGCAGTTTCATCTCAAAGGGCATGCCGCGCTGGATAACTACCTGTCTTAAAAACATGCCTATGGCATTGGACATTGGAATTCCAAGATAGTTCAGGATTGTTTCAGCTTGTTCCTTTGTATCAGGATCAACACGCGTATATACATTTGCTGTTTTGGATATTATTCTTGCCATAACAACGCATCTCCCCTTTTTTATAGAGAATGTTATAACAAATGCTAGCTTAAAGCAATCTAATGTCAATCGAACAAAGAGTCAGTATCAGTTATTTCCCTGAACTGCGTGGTCATGAGATGAAAGCCCGTCTGTTGTCCATAAGACTGAAAATCTGCTCTGTCTTGTCGACGTAGATAGAGGCTGAGTCTATGAGATCCCTGGAACACTGGGTCTGCGCTATTTCCCTCATGAGCAGCCTCCTGCATATGTCTTTGCGGATTGTACCTGAAACCGGCCCCATGAATTGCCTGCTACCAGAGCGTGCCTGCAGTAAGGCCATCCGTGCTCGGCTGACTGTTCCTGCATATGGGACAGGTCACATTCACTGCACGCATTCACGGGCATAATGTCCGGTGAGACGTCAGAATTGAGAGGCGCGGCACTATGCGGCAGGGCACTGGTCCTGCCGCCACATGCGTCAGGCCTCAGAGGAAGAAGAAGGAACGGAGCACCATGAAAGACAGCAAGTCAGGCAGCCTGCCGTCAGGAGCAGGATCTTTAATACCCGGGTTTGAGGTGCCTCAGAGCCCGGTCTTTACCGTGGATTGGCGCGGCAGGAAAGCAGGCAGCCGGAGCGGAGACGCGGAGCGCTTCCTTGAGACTGGGGAAAAGTACTATTTCGGAGAAGGTGCGGAGCAGGATTATGCCGAGGCCGTGAAATGGTTCCTGAAGGCGGCGGAGCTCGGGGATGACTGGGCAGAGTGCTATCTTGGCAGGATATACGATTTGGGGAAAGGCGTGCCTCAGGATTGCTCCGGGGCCGTTAAATGGTACCGGAAAGCTGCTCTTAAGGGAAACACGCAGGCACAGACAAATCTCGGAGTCATGTGCCTCGAGGGCCGGGGCATGAGAAGGAACGCAGCCGGGGCCGCGAAATTGTTCCTGAAGGCCGCGGAGCAGGGAGAGTCGGCTGCCTGCGTCAATCTCGGCATACTGTACGGAAGCGGAAAGGGAGTCAGACAGGACCTGGCTGAGGCCATGAAGTGGTATCAGAAGGCCGCTGAGAAGGGGCACGCCGGCGCGGAATACCTCCTTGGCTCCCATTACTACGGAGGCTTCGGCGTGCCGAGGGACGTTGAGAAGGCCTGGGAATGGTACCGGAAAGCCGCGGACAAGGGAGTTGCGGAAGCGGAGTACACTCTCGGCTTCATGTACATGAACGGAGAGGTCAGGGGTGATGAGAGCGAGGCGGCTGAGCTCGTGAGGAGGGCTGCCGCAAAGAACTATCCCCAGGCACTGTGCCTGCTCGGGGTCATGTACGGAACGGGCACCTGCGTGCCGCGGGATGACGCGAAGGCTCTCGGGTGGTACCGGAAGGCGGCGGATGCGGGCTACACTCTGGCGTGGACCGCGATCGGGCACATGTACTTTGAGGGACTCGGCGTACAAAGGGATTATGCAGCGGCGGCTGACTGCTTCCTGAAGTCCGCCGGGCAGGGCGATCCGGACGCGCAGAACATGCTCGGCGACATGTACCGGATCGGGCGCGGAGTCCGGCAGGACTACGCTGAGGCACTGAAGTGGTTCAGGAAGGCCGCTGACAAGGGCCATCCCAGCGCGCAGAACTGCATAGGCGAGATGTACTGGAGCGGGCAGGGCGTCAGGCAGAACAGGCCGGCGGCTGTGCGCTGGTTCACGAAGGCCGCTGACAAGGGCGATCCGGACGCAGAGTGCAACCTCGGCGAGATGAACTTTGCGGTGAAAAATTACGATGAGGCGGCGAAGTGGTACCGGCTGGCCCTGGAGCAGCGCGATGATCCGGAGACAGAGTTCATGCTCGCAGTCGTCCTCAGTGCGGAGGGCTGGCCGGGGCATGATTACAGTGAGGCCGCAGGACTCTTCAGGAAGGCGGCAGAGAGCGGGAATCCTTCCGCTCAATTCAACCTCGGGATGCTGTACAAGGCGGGGCGCGGCGTGAGGCAGGATTATGCGGAGGCCGTGAAATGGTTCAGGAAGGCCGCGGAGCGGGGAATCCCGGAAGCCTGCTACGCACTGGGCGGCATGTACTATGACGGACGGGGAGTCAGTCAGGACTATGAAGAGTCATTCAGATGGTGGCTGAAGGCTGCCGAGAAGGGCATGGCAGAGGCACAGAATGACGTTGCTTCCTTGTACCGCGGCGGCACCGGCGTTCAGCAGGATGATGAGAAGGCCCGCATGTGGTACCTGAAGGCGGCGGAGCAGGATGATCCGCTTGCGGAGAACAGCCTCGGCGAAATGTGCATGAAGGCCCCAGGAGGACCGGACTATGCCGGGGCCCTCAGGTGGTACCGGAGGGCTGCTGAACATGGCTGCGCCATGGCGGAGAGGAATATCGGCAGGATGTACTATGAGGGACTTGGCGTGAAGAAGAGCGTGTCTGAGGCTGCCGGATGGATCCGGAAGGCCGCTGAGCACGGACACGCCGAGTCGCAGTTCAACCTCGGGAGTATGTATATTGCCGGCCATGGAGTCAGGCAGGACTATATGGAGGGCCTCAAGTGGGTGGGCGAGGCCGCAGCGCAGGGCTATGAGCGTGCCGAGGAGCTTCTCAGGCTTGTTGCACAGGGGCTGAAGTGAGCACGCCGCAGGCATCAGACTCTCCCTGCCGTTTCAGAACCGGACTGACGGCAGGCCTTTTCAGCAAAAAAGCGCAGGGGACGACCTGCTATGACATTCCGGACTGAACTGAAGCTTGATGGGGCTGTTCTGCACTGCTATTCTTTTTTGCGTATGAGGTGGCAGAGCGGGTCCCTCCTGAACAAAACGGGCTGCCGGCAGGAGCCCGAGAGCTGTCAGGCTGCCTGCGCTGTATGCCGGAACAGAATTTCCCGCAGCATTCCGGCGCGATAACAGAACAATGGACAAAACAGCAGTGACGCAGCGGCAGATGGCATGCCCCATCTTGCTGCCTGCAGCCAGGGCTTTGTCCAGGGAATGCTGCCGGCCTGATGAATGACAGCAGAAAGGCTATGTATTGCCAGAAGCCTGAATCTGATGAAATGGGATTGAACGGAAAGACAGAGGTGTGTTCATGGAAAAGAATGGTTCTGCAGGGGGAAAGAGCATGAGCGGTGCGCGCATGCATATGCCGCGCTGGGAGCACTCATGGGAAGAGTCCGAGGTCATCCGCTGGTGCCGGAAGGAGGCTGCCGGGGGCAATGCGGACGCAGGGCTGCTCCTCGGACTCATGGAGCGGTACGGCTCCGGGGACGTGAAGGACAGCAGGGAGGCCGAGGAGCTGCTCACGAAGGCCGCGGAAAACGGATCCCCCATTGCGGAGGCAGCGCTCGGAGAGATGTTCGACAGCAGGGAGGATTACGCAAAGGCTGCGGAGTGGTACCGGAAGGCCGCAGAGCACGGGATACCAGCAGCAGAGACCTGCATGGGGGATCTTTGCCTTGACGGCCATGGCGTCAGTCAGGACTATGCCGAGGCGCTCAGGTGGTACCAGAAGGCCGCGGATCATGGCGAGGCCACCGCGGCGAACAATCTCGGCACCATGTACCTTGACGGCCTGGGCACGGAGCAGGATTACGGCAGGGCGATGAAATGGTTCAAGAAGGCCGCCGGGCAGAATGAGCCGGCCGCGATGATAAACCTTGGCAACATGTACTACGAGGGGCGCGGCGTCAGGCAGGACGCGGGGAGGGCATTCAGGTTCTACCGGAAGGCAGCCGATCTCGGAGATGCCGGGGCGCAGTCAACCGTAGGCGACATGCTGGTTCAGGGGGACGGAGTCGCGCAGGATTACGACAAGGCTGCCGCGTGGTACCGGAAGTCTGCGGATCAGGGCTTTGCCTCAGCCCAGTACAACCTAGGTGTCATGTATCTTGAGGGGATCAGCGTCAGGCAGGAGCTGAAGGAGGCTCTGAGGCTCTTCACGCTGGCCGCTGATCAGGGCGATGCCAATGCGCTGTTCAACCTCGGCACGATGTACCTCCTGGGGCATGGAGTCAGGAAGGATCCCGCCGAGGCGCTGAAGCTCTTCATGAAAGCCGCGGATCAGAACCACCCCAGCGCAGAAGTCAGCATCGGCGGAATGTACCGGGAGGGGCTCTCCGTCAGTCAGGATTACAGCGAGTCACTGAAATGGTACATGAAGGCCGCTGATCAGGGCAGCATGGAAGGGCAGTACAACGTCGGCCTCATATACATGCAGGGGCTCGGCGTCAGCCCGGATCCGAAAGAGGCGTGCAGATGGTTTGAGAAGGCCGCGAAGCAGGGCGATCGGGAAGCTGCCGCATGCCTTATGGCGCTGCGGCTCGATGCCGGGGAGCTCAGCGGCACGGATATCTCCGGGGCACTTTCAGGGCTTTTCCGGAATGATGGGGATGAGGAAGACGGGTGAGACGATCCTGGTTTCAGGCGGCTGTTCCGTACACAGTGAGGAGAGCGCAGAATGACGCTCTGTGAGGCACTGAGGCAGATTCTGGATAAATACGGCCCGAATGCCATAAAGGAGAGGCGCCTCGATGAGCTGCTTGCCGGTACCGGGATATCCTGCGCTCCGGGGATCATGATGGTGATCCGGGCATTCTCGGATGACGGCTCCCGAAGTGAGCTCTTCGGGCCGGACTCAGGCGAGTGCGGCGCTGACTTTATTGTCAGTGCAGGCAGCGTCAAGCGGGAGCTCATCAGGAAGCACGGCTTCCGGAGGAGCGATGCTGACTATGTCATCGACTCTGTCACCTTCGCCCTCGGGTACAGGGACATCCCGCCTGACGAGCCGGAGAGCGAGGACGGCGAGAGCCTTTCTACTGTGTCAGGCGCCGCGCGCCCTGCCTGGGAGCATACCCCTGAGAAGACCAGGTCGGCACTGGAGTGCCGTGAGGCCGCGGAGAACGGCGATCCTGACGCACAGTACTGGCTTGGCGTCAGGTACCGCGACGGCATCGGCGTGAGTCAGAACTACAGGGAGGCCTGGACGTGGCTCAGGAGGTCCGCGGGACAGGGCGATGTGTGCGCCGCAGCGGATCTCGGGGAGTTCATGCTGAGCGGTCCGGACAGGGGAAAAGCAGATGATCAGGCCGAAAAATGGCTCCGTCTCGCGGCGGAGAAGGGGAATGCCAGGGCAGAGCACGGGCTTGCGCTCATGTACGCCCGCGGTCTTGCAGCCGGAGGAACTGATCTCAAAAAGGCCTTTGGGCTCTTTCTGAAGGCTGCGGAGCAGGGAGAGCCGGACTCCGCGTTCAATGTCGGACTCATGTACTGGCAGGGCAGGGGAGTCAGCTGTGATCGTGACGAGGCGGTGAGATGGCTCAGGATGGCCGCTGAGCTCGGGAGCGCCGCTGCGGAGACCGCGCTCGGCAATATGTACGGCGAGGGAAAAGGAGTCAGGCAGGACCGGAAGGAGGCGCTCAGACACTACCTCAGGGCTGCGGAGCAGGACTGTGCCGACGCGGAGTACAACCTCGGATGCATGTACTTTGAAGGAGCCGGCGTGTGGCGGGACTGCAGGAAAGCCATGGAATGGTTCCGGCTGGCCGCATGGCATGAGGATGCTGAGGCGATGTACAGGCTTGGCCTTGTCTGGAGCGATGAGGACTGGGAAGGGCATGACTATTCCAGGGCTGAATGGTGCTTCAGGTGGGCTGCGGAGGAGGGCTTCAGGGAGGCGCAGTACAGCCTAGCCAAGATGTACCGTGACGCGAGGGGCGTGGAGAGGAATGACTGGGAGGCCGCCAGGTGGTTTCAGACAGCCGCTCAGCAGGGCCATGCCGGTGCGCAGTATCAGATGGGGGTTATCTGCGAGTCAGGCGAGGGAGTCCCTGAGGACTGCGGTAAGGCTGCTGAGTGGTACCTGAAGTCCGCGGAGCAGGGGAATGTGCCTGCCGGGTACAGGCTTGGCTGCCTTTACATGAGCGGAAAGGGCGTGAGGCAGGACTATAAGGAGGCATTCAGGCGGTTTGAGAAGGCCGCGGCGCGGGGCGACCCCATGTCGATGAAGAGCCTCGGGTATCTCTTTGAGGAGGGGAAGGGGACCCATCAGGACTTCGGGAAGGCCCTCAAATGGTACCGGAAGGCCGCCTCACTCGGGAATGCGGAGGCAGAGCGCGAGCTTGCCGGCATGTACCGGGACGGTAAGGGAGTGCCGAAGGATCTGAAAAAGGCAGCTGAGCTGTACCGGAAGGCCTCGGAGCATGGCAGCAGCTACGCCGGGTGTGAGCCTGCCAGTCTCTCCGGAGAGCAGTGACCAGCGCGCCTTTCACCTGTCAGGGCATCACCCTGGGACACCTGCCCCGGCGCTGAATTATCTGTTATACGGCACAGGCTGTCACAACAGCGCAATTCTGCTGTATTTCCGCTCCGGAACAGGCTAAAGTCAGAGGAGCTTTCCGGGACGGCCAGGTCAGCACGCGCTTTTCCCCGCCGCGCGTTTCTGGTGAGCAAAGATATCGCCGTCCATTAAAGAATGCCCGTTTTTAACTGAGGACAAAGACATGCAGAACGACATTTTTTCCGGCCTTCCTTCCGGCTCTCTTTTTACCGTCAGCTGGCGAGGCAGCCGCAGGCCTGAGCGCCGCGAGGCGGATCAGGCTCACGCGCTCGAAATGGGCGAGATGTACTATTTCGGGCAGGGCGCGGAGCAGAACCTCACTAAGGCGGCGAAATGGTTCCGGAAGGCCGCGGAGGATGGAGACCCGGACGCCGCCGGATACCTCGGCGAAATGTACTACCAGGGAAGCGGCGTCAGGCAGGACTTCAAAGAGGCCCTGAAATGGTTCCGGAAGGCCGCAGGGCAGGGGAATGCCGGCGCGGCGTCATACCTCGGACTCATGTACCAGAACGGACGCGGCACTGAGAGGGATGCCGGCGAGGCGGCGAAATGGTACCTGAAGGCGGCTGAGCAGGGAGACGGCACGGCCCAGAACAATCTTGCCTGCCTGTACTGCGGCCCGGAAGAGCCGGGGACCGACTACGCCGAGGCGGCGAAATGGTTCCGGAAGGCTGCGGAGCAGGGCATTCCGTCCTCGGAGTGCAACCTCGGCACACTCTTTGAGAATGGCATGGGCGTCAGTCAGAATTTCGGGGAGGCAGCGGAGTGGTACCGGAAGGCGGTGGATCAGGGATACGCGGAAGCTGAGTTCCGCCTTGCCAGTCTCCTTTTTGACGGAAAGGGAGTTCCGGAAGACAGGGACGGGGGTCTTGAGCTGCTCCGGACGGCCGCGGATCAGGGGCATGCCGGGGCCGCGCGCGCTCTCGGGGAGATGTACCTCTCGGGAAGCGGCGTCCAGAAGGATGACTCACTGGCTTTCAGGCTGATAAGCGGCGCAGCCGGGAAGGGGGATGTGAGGGCCTGGATGCTGCTCGGCCGCATGTACCTCTGCGGTACCGGCACTCCCCGCAATGAGAGCCTTGCCGCGGAATGGCTCAGGAAGGCAGCCCAGAATGGGGAGACGGAGGCGCAGAGAATCCTTGGGGACATGTACCTGAAGGGACAGGGAGTCCCCCGTGACTGCGGCATGGCAGAGAGATGGTACATTGAGGCCGCGTCAGGGGGCGACAGGGAGGCGTGCAACAGCATCGGAGATCTCTACAGGCGGGGGCTTGGCGTTGAGCGGAAATTTGCCGTGGCGGTGATGTGGTACTCACGGGCTGCGGCAAAGGGATTCGCCGCGGCGCAGAACAGCTTCGGCAACCTGCTTTTCTACGGACTCGGCATCATCGGCGATCCGGATCAGGCGATGAGGTGGTACCGGATGGCGGCGAGACAGGGCTGCACGGCCGCGAAGGAGAGCCTTGAGTACATGGAGAGCCACGGTTACGGCAGGAATGGCAGCAGGGTGATGCCTCAGGGGGCTGCCGGAATGCTCTATGACCAGGCGATGAAGGGCGATGCCGATTCACAGTACTGGCTCGGCAGCATTTACTTCGAAGGTGACAGCAGCAACGCGCAGGATTACCGCGAGGCCGCGAAATGGTACTTCAGGGCCGTAAGAGGGGACAGTGCTTCAGCCATGTGCCGCATCGGCCGCATGTACCGGGAGGGGCTCGGCCTCGGGCAGGACGATGAGGCGGCTGCCGGATGGTTCCTTGAGGCAGCGGAGAAGGGGCACGCGGAGGCGCAGAGGCGCATAGGACTGATGTACAGGGACGGGCTTGGCGTTGAGCGGAGCATTTCCGAGGCAGGGAAATGGCTCGGAAGGGCCGCTGATCAGGGGGACGCGGACGCCAAAAAGGAGCTTGAGCTGCTGGGGAGTGAAGGCTGATCAGGGGGTCTGGCGGCCGGGCGAAGCCGGGCATCATGCGCCATCACATCTGATGCCGGCAGGAAAGGGAGCAGAACTGCGCCCGGGCCGCAAAACGGTTCAGGAAGCGGCAGAAAGGCTTGGGAAACTGCTCCTTCAGGAGGATGGAAATGAAGCTTTATGAGGCACTGCAGCAGGTTATCGGAGAGTACGGCATCACTGTCATCCGGGGGAGGCGCCTTGTCGGCCTTCTCTCCGGCCTCGGGGTGCTCGGCTCCGCAGGGATCCGGAAGGTAATGGAGGCCTTCGCCGCTGACGGCTGCGGAAAGACATTTGGCAGCCTACAGCCCGGAGAGAGCGGGTCTGACATCATGGTTCATGCCGAAAGCATCAAGGAGCTCCTTATAAGGGATCATGGCTTCAGCAGAAGCGATACGACTATGCAATAGACTCTCTCACCTATGCCTTGGGACTCAGGGACATGCCGCCTGACGCGCTGCGCTCCGAACCTCCGGCATCCGGAGAAGACGCTGCAGAAAGGATCCTCAGCGGCTCCGGTGAGCGACATGCTCTCTGGCGGCACTCCTGGGATGATACGGAGAAGATCGAAAGCTGCCGCAGTGCCGCAGAGGGAGGAGACTCAGACGCACAGTTCTGGCTTGGCCTCGCATACCGCTACGGGTACGTCGTCAGGCAGGACTGCAGAGAGGCGGTCAGATGGCTCCTGAAAGCCGCGGATCAGGGCGATGCCCGCGCACAGGCGGAGCTCGGCGATCTCTGCTCGAAGGGCATCGGCGTCCCGCAGAATTACGCTGAGGCCGTGAAGTGGTTCCTGAAGGCGGCTGCGCAGGGCAATACTGACGCGGAGAACAACCTCGGCTTCCTGTACATCAGAGGGCTGGGAGTTGAGCCTGATTACAAAAAGGCCTTTGACTGGTTCATGAAGGCCGTGTCTCATGGTGAGCCGACGGCGGCGTACAACATAGGCAGGATGTACGCTGAGGGCGCCGGGGTTGAGGCTGACAGCGCCGAGGCCGTTAGATGGTACCGGATTGCCGCCGATTGCGGAAACGCTGACGCGCAGAACAACCTCGGCAACATGTACGGGAGCGGTGACGGCGTCAGGCGGGATCCGCGCGAGGCCTTCAGATGGTACATGAAGGCTGCGGAGCAGGGATACGCGGCAGCGGAGATCAACCTCGGCAGGATGTACGAGTGCGGAGACGGCGTCAGCGTGAGCTTCGCGAAGGCCGTGAAATGGTACCGCAAGGCAGCGGATCAGGATGATCCTGAGGCAATGTACAACCTTGGCGTCATGTACAACGATGACGGCTGGACAGAGCATGACTATGCCGAGGCCGCCAAATGGTTCAGGGCGGCCGCTGAGGAGGGTGTAATGGAGGCGCAGTACAACCTCGCCAACATGTACCGGGATGCCCGCGGCGTGGAGAAGGATGACAAAGAGGCCGCGAAATGGTTCCTGGCGGCCGAGCAGGGCTATGACGAGGCGCAGAACTGGATGGGCGTCATTTACCAGTTCGGCGAGGGCGTGGAGCTTGACTGCGCAAAGGCCGCAAAGTGGTACCTGAAGGCCGCGGCGCAGGGGAACGTGCTCGCGGAGTACAACCTCGGATACCTTTACAAAACCGGAAAGGGCGTTAAACAGGACTACGCCGAGGCCTTTAAGTGGTATGAGAAGGCCGCGGCGCAGGGCGACTCCCAGTCCATGAAGAACCTCGGATACCTCTTTGAGGAATGGAAGGGCGTCGCGCAGGACTTCAGGAAGGCCCTCAAATGGTACCGGAAGGGCGCGTCCCTCGGGAACGCTGCCGCGGAGAACGGGCTTGCCGGCATGTACCGGGACGGGAAGGGCGTCCCGAAGGATCTGAAGAAGGCCGTTGAGTGGTACCGGAAGGCCGCCGCGCACGGGAACAGGAACGCGGCGAAGGAGCTTGAGCTCCTTGAGAAAGGCAGCTGAGAAAGGAGAGACTGAAATGAACCTTGACGAGGCACTCGGAGAGCTTGTCAGGAAATACGGCGCGCCGGTCATCGGCGAGGAGCGCCTTGCCGGCCTCCTTTCGGATCTCGGGACGCTTGATGATCCGGAGATGAGGAAGGCTGCGGAGGCCTTTTCGGCGGGCTGGTACGGGAAGGAGCTCCTGAGGCTCACCGAAAGGGCAAAGGGCGACCTGCCGGCCATTTGGGACGGAATAGCCGAGGCGATGTCGGCGAACCACGGCGCGGATGCCGGGGCAGCGCGGCGTTTTGCCGTGAGCGCGGCAGAGGCCGTCCGCAGGGCCGGAAGCCCGTCGGCCGCGGCTCCTTCGCATAGAGCTGACACTGATGTGAGCGGCTCGCCAGTCAGGCTTCCGGGCGGATCGCCGCAGCAGCCTGTCCTGTTTGAGCACTCCTGGAGTGACGCAGAGCTCCTGGAAAAGTGCCGGAAGGCCGCAGCAGAGGGCGACGCGGAGGCGCAGCGCTTCATGGGCGAGGCCTTCCGCTACGGGCGCGGCGTGGAGCAGGATTACCAAGAGGCTCTCGGCTGGTTCCTGAAGTCGGCTCTGCAGGGGAACGCGTCAGCAGAGGCGCAGCTCGGCGACATGCACCTCTTCGGGCTCGGCACGGAAAAGAATAATGATGAGGCCTTCAGCTGGTACCTGAAGGCGGCTGAGCACGGAAACGCTGAGGCACAGAACAACGTCGCGTTCCTCTTCATCAACGGCCTCGGCACGGAAAAGGACGACGCGAAGGCCGCAGAGTGGTACCGGAAGGCCGCGGAGCAGGGGCTTGCGCCCGCGGAGCTCAACCTCGGCGACATGTACCGGGACGGCACCGGCGTGGAGCAGGATTACGAAAAGGCGGTGAAGTGGTACCGGAAGTCCGCGGAGCAGGGGATGCCTGAGGCGCAGAACAACCTCGCCGCCATGTACTTTTACGGGCAGGGTGTCGCGGAGGATTACCAGGAGGCCGCGCTGTGGTACCGGAAGTCCGCGGATCAGGGCAATGCCGAAGGGGAGGCAGGCCTCGGCTGGCTGTATTTCTGCGGGCTCGGAGTTGATGAGGACTGGGATGAGGCCGGGCGCCTCTGCCGCGATGCCGCAGGGAAGGGCAGCGAGGCCGCCTGCAACGTCCTCGGCAGGATCTGCCTCTCGGAAGGCGGGGAAGAGAATTACCGTGAGGCAATGAAGTGGCTCAGGCAGGCGGCAGACCGCGGGAACGCCGAGGCGGAGCTTCTTTTGGGCGATGTATACCTGCACGGGCTGGGCGTCGCGGAGGATCCCTCTGAGGCAGCGGAGTGGTACAGGAAGTCCGCAGATCAGGGCAATCCCGAGGCAGAGGACACGCTCGGCTGCATGTACATGAACGGATCAGGCGTGGAGAGGGATTACGAAAAGGCGTTTGCGCTCTTCAGGGCGGCCACGGAGCAGGGGGAGTCCGGCGCTCTTTTTCATCTCGGAAGGCTGAGCTATGAGATTGCGCAGGGCGATGATGACCTCAGGGAGGCGGCGGAGTGGTTCCGCATGGCCGCGGAGCGGGGAGAGCCTGAGGCCGCGTGCGATCTGGGCATTATGTACCTGGACGGACAGGGCGTCGCGCAGGACAGCAGGGAGGCGCTGAGGCTCTTCCTCAGTGCCGCTGAGCAGGGGATGCCCCAGGCTCAGTACAACCTCGCATTGATGTACAAGAACGGGGACGGAACAGAGAAGGATGACCTGGAGGCCCTCCGGTGGTTCCGCGAGGCTGCGGAGCAGGACTATGCCGAGGCGCAGAACTGGATGGGCGTCATCTATCAGTTCGGCGAGGGCGTGGAGCTCGACTGCGCGAAGGCCGCTGAATGGTACCTGAAGGCCGCGGCTCAGGACTGCGCGCTTGCCGAGTACAACCTCGGATACCTCTACAAGACCGGAAAGGGAGTTAAACAGGACTACGCTGAGGCATTTAAGTGGTACACCAAGGCCGCCGCTAATGGCGACTCGCAGTCGATGAAGAACCTCGGGTACCTCTATGAGGAGGGGAAGGGCGTCGCCCAGGACTACGAGAAGGCTCTCGAGTGGTACCGGAAAGGAGCTGATCTCGGGAACGCCGCCGCGGAGAGCGGGCTTGCCGGCATGTACCGCGACGGGAAGGGCGTCGCGAAGGATCTGAAGAAGGCCATTGAGCTGTACCGCAGGTCCGCGGAGCACGGCAACAAATACGCGGAGAAGGAGCTTGAGCTCCTTCAGGGAAAGAGCTGATGCACTCTGCCGCAGCACCCGGTATGGCAGCGCAGGGCCCCGGCCGTCCAAGGCGCCCTCTGATGGCAGAGCCTTTCACCGTTCCCTGGCGGGACACTGGGATCCCAGCGCCGGAGGATGGTGTGATTACAGGACGCCTGCATGATCCGGCTGTGCACTGCGGCCATTCCGCTTCTTTCTCCCCTCTGCAGGCGGCACGCTGCCTGGAGGCTGCAAGGGGAGGCGATGCCGCTGCGCAGTATATGCTTGGCCTGATGTGCTGCTGCGGTCAGGGTGCCGCTCAGAACTTCAGCGAGGCCCTGAAATGGCTCCGGCTGGCAGCGCTTCAGGGATATACAGCAGCGGAGTACAGGCTCGGGCTTCTGTACTACAGCGGGAAAGGCACTCCGGGGAGAGGCGGAGCGGATGATGAGGCTGAGGCCGCGGCATGGATCATCAGGGCTGCCGGAAAGGGGCTGCCAGAGGCGGAGAACTGCGCCGGAAACCTCTTTTTCATGGGGTGCGGCGTGGAAAGGGATTATGCCGGTGCTCTCTCGTGGTACCGGCGGGTCGCCGGACACGGCTGCGCAGAGGCGGCGAACAGCCTCGCCGTCATGCATCTCCGGGGGCAGGGCGTCCCCGCTGACTGCAAACATGCGGTGAAATGGCTCATGAAGGCAGCGTCAATGGGGCACTCCGGCGCAGAATACAACATGGGAACGGCGTACCTCAGCGGGAAGGGTGAGGAGCATGATCCGGCGAAAGCCGCTGAATGGTTCAGGAAGGCGGCTCTCCATGGCATCGCCGAGGCGCAGTACAACCTTGCCTGCCTGTGCCTTGACGGGACAGGCACCATGAAGGATTTCCCGGAGGCGCTCGGATGGATGCGCTCTGCTGCCCTGCAGGGGCTTTCCGAGGCGGAGAACGGCCTGGGCGCAATGTACGAGGAAGGATGCGGCGTGATGCCGGACACTGCGGAGGCCAGGAAGTGGTACCTCAGGGCAGCGGATCAGGGCGATGATGACGCGGAGTACAACCTCGGAGCGCTGCATGAGAGGGAAAATGCAGGAGGGCAGGGGCAGGAGCAGGCCTTATCCTGGTACAGGAAGGCGGCCGGGCACGGGTGCAGGGCCGCGGAGGAGCGCCTCGCGCTTCTCTCCTGAATGGCATGCAGGAGGGCCTGCCTGTGATCGGCGGATGCCTGCTCCTGAAGCAGGACAGCCGCGCCGGGCTTTAAGATTCGGCATGTCATAAAATTTATTCTGTTAAATCCCTGATTTTGCTTTTTCGCGCGCCTCTGCTAAAGTTATCCTCAACAGAGGAGAAAGGACAGATACCCATGGACAGCAGCCTGCTAAATCTTGATTTCGGCCCCGTATCAGCTGACGGGCTCACCGCCAGGAGGGGAAGCCTCTTTACCGTGAGCTGGCAGGGCAGAAAGACGGCTGAAAAGCCTGACGCCGGCTCAGGCAGCAGCCTCGACATGGGCGAGATGTACTATTTCGGGCAGGGCAGGGAGCAGAACCTCACCGAGGCCGCGAAATGGTTCAGGAGGGCCGCCGAGGAGGACGACGCCGAGGCGGAGGACTACCTTGGAGAGATGTACTACTACGGGCGCGGCGTCAGGAAGGACTTCAGGGAGTCAGCGAAATGGTACCGGAAGGCTGCTGAGCAGGGGAACGCCGACGCGGCCGCCACTCTCGGGCTGATGCTGCACAACGGGCGGGGCGTGGAGCGCGACTGCGCCGAGGCCGCCAGATGGTACCGTCCCGCCGCGGAGCAGGGCAACGTCCTCGCGCAGAACAACCTCGGGTGCCTCTACTGCAGCGGCGACGGCGTTGACACTGACTTCGCTGAGGCGGCAGTCTGGTTCAGGAAGGCCGCCGAGCAGGGCGACGCCAGCGCGCAGTGCAACCTCGGGAACCTGTACGCGGGCGGGCACGGCGTGGTGCGTGACTTCGCCGCGGCCGCGGAATGGTACCGGAAGGCCGCCGAGCAGGGGCATGCGGACGCCGAGTACCATCTGGCGGGGCTCATCCAGGACGGGCGGGGAGTGCAGAAGGACGGCGCCGCCGCTGCCGAATGGTTCAGGAAGGCCGCGGATCAGGGGCACACCGGTGCGGAGTTCCAGCTGGGGCTCAGGCACCTCTTCGGGCTTGACGTGGCGCGCGACGAGGCTGAGGGGCTCAGGATGGTCCGCGACGCCGCTGAGAAGGGCGACCCGCAGGCAGAGAACATGATGGGCTACATGCACTCCCTCGGACTCTTCGTAAAGCGCAATGATGAGATCGCCCTTGAGTGGTACCGGAAGTCGGCCGCCCAGGGCGAGCCCATCGGCGAGAACAGCCTGGGCGACGTGTACCGGAAGGGGAGGGGCGTCCAGCGGAACTATGCGGAGGCGCTCTCCTGGTACCGGAAGGCCGCGGAGAAGGGCTACGCCGACGCCAGGAACAATATCGGCGACATGTACCGGAAGGGGCAGGGCGTCCCCCGGAACTGCGCTGTAGCGGCTACCTGGTACATGAAGGCCGCCGGGCAGGGCTGCGCCCCCGCGCAGAAAAGCCTGGGAGACCTCTGCTTCTACGGGCTCGGCGTCTGCTATGACCCCGATCAGGCGAGAAGGTGGTACCGGATGGCGGCCGCGCAGGGCAATGCCGCCGCGAAGGCGAGCCTTGAGTACCTCGAGAGCCACAGCTATGGCCTTGGCGGCAGGGGGCCGAGGCCCCGGGGATTTGCCAAGATGCTCTGGGAGCCCGCGATGAACGGCGACGCGGAGTCAGAGAACTGGCTCGGTGACATTTTCCTCAAAGGCGATGACGACACTGAGGCGGACTGGCGCGAGGCCGCCAAGTGGTACTTCAGGGCGGCAGCGCGGGGAAACGCCGCGGCAAAGTGCAGCCTCGGCCACATGTACCTTGAGGGTCAGGGCTTTCCCCAGGACTATGAGGAGGCCGCCGCGTGGTTCCGCGAGGCGGCCGAACAGGGGAACGCCAACGCGCAGAGCAACCTCGGCCTCCTGTACCGGAACGGGCAGGGAGTGCCGCAGGACTATGCGGAGTGCGAGAAGTGGTACCGGAAATCCGCTGAGCAGGGCGATTCGGAGGCGGAGAACAACCTGGGATGCATCTACTCTGACGGGCTCGGCGTCGAGAAGGACTACAAAGAGGCGCTTAAGTGGTTCAGGAAGTCCGCCCTTCACGGGAACGCCATGGGTCAGCTCAACCTCGGGCTCATGTACCGGGACGGGCACGGCGTGGAGAAGGATCACGACGAGGCCGCCAAATGGTTCTTCCGGGCCGCCGAGCAGGGGAGCGCCGACGCGGAGAAGGAGCTCGCGAAGCTCAGGTCGGAGTCCTCAGGGCTTTACAGGGAGGACTGACGCGGTTCCTCCAGACGATCTGCGCAGTTTACAGATACAGGGAGATTTTGAATGGCGCTGCATGACGCGCTCAGGATGCTTGTGAGTGAATACGGGAGCGGCATTCTCCGGGATCCCTGCCTCGTGAGCCTCCTCGGGGACAGAGGGGCATTTGAGAAGTTGCCATGTCTGAGGGATGTAATGGAGGCGCTTGCCTCCCAGGGGATCCTCAGCTCCCTCTCTTCCGCTGAGCCATCACAGTATCCGGCCATTGTCTCCCGCGCGGCGGAGGGCCCTGACTTAAAGCAAGGCTTTGAGCGGAGCTCTGTCCTTTACGCACTGGAATCCGTTTCCTTTGCCCTGGGGAGCCGGGACAGCGCACCTGCAGTTCCAGATCACCTGGAGCAGGGAGGCGCCGGATCCCGGGACGGAACGGAAAAGACGGATTCCCAAAGCGAGCGGGACTCCCGGGCGGCCGCGCTGTGGTACCGGAAGGCTGCGGCAAACGGCGATGTGCCTGCCATGACGTCAATCGGTATCCTGTACATCGCAGGTAAAGGAGTGCCTCGTGATTATGTGGCTGCCCGCAAATGGTTCCTGAAGGCCGCGGCGGAGGGCTATCAGGAGGCACAGTACCGGCTCGGCTGGCTTTATGAGACAGGGCTCGGCGGTGGTGTTGATAACAGCGAAGCGCTCAGATGGTATCTTGCCGCTGCCGGGCAGGGGCATGTGAGGGCGCAGTGCAGCCTCGGGCATATGTACTTCCTCGGGCACGGGGCTGAGCAGGATTTTGCGGAGTCCTTCAGGTGGTACAAGGCCGCGGCTCAGGGGCACAGGGAGGCTGAGTACTGCCTCGGGCATATGTATGAGACCGGGCAGGGCGCGCCTCTTGATCTTTCCCAGGCGCTCTCCTGGTACACGTCGGCCGCTGAGCAGGGGCAGAGTGACGCGGAGCTTGCGCTCGGGATGATACATGAGGCCGGGCGCGGCACGGAGCGGGACTTATCTGAGGCTGCCAAATGGTACCGGAGAGCCGCGGATCAGGGCGATGACGAGGCTCAGTACCGGCTCGGAGTCCTGTACCGGGACGGCCGCGGCGTGGAGCGGGACCTGGGGGAGGCGCTTGAGCTCTTCCGGAAGTCCTCGGAGACCGGCAATGAGGCCGCGGAGCGGGCGCTCGCGGAAATGGGCCCTGACAGCCAGGGAACGCGGGGTTGGTAGACAAATTGGCTGATAAATCAGCTGATAAACTCACAGATGGCTGATTTTCCGTTATTTGTTTATGATTGATATCATAATTTACCTGCCAAACCCGGGCGGGTAAACTGGCTGACAGCCGTGGGTCTGCCATCATATTTCTCCGGAACAGTGCTACGGGCGCTTCCCTGCAGCCGGCCTTTCCTGCCAAAGACCATGGTGCACTGCCGCGACAGCAGGAAGAAGCAGATTTTATTGCCAGCTTATCCGCCTTTACGGCATCAAACATTTGATCTCAGCTGCGCCGGCATCTATCCTGTAATCAGACAGGGAAAGCTCTGCTGCCCTGCTGACGCAGCGCAGAGTCCCGAACCTGGTGAAATTACTGTTGCAGCCCCTGATCGGATAGGAATCCACTGGATGCTGTGAGGCAGCTGGCGCGCAGCGTCGGATGTGGGGGTTATGATCCTCCTCAAAACATAAGGAGCAAGGCTGAATGGCAGAGAACACTGATGCACTCAGGGTGCTGAAGGACTTTTTCGGATATGGCTCATTCCGCCCGCCGCAGGAGGAAGTCATCAGCGCGGCTCTCTCCGGAGAGGACACGCTTGCCGTGATGCCGCCTGCCGGCGGGAAGTCGCTCTGCTATGAGATCCCGGCGCTCATTCTCGAAGGCACTGCGCTTGTCCTCTCTCCTTACGCCGATCTTGTGAGGGAGCAGGCTGAGGAGCTGCAGGGGAGGGGCATTCCCGCCATGGCGCTCTGCGGCAGCAGCCGGAAGGCGGAGAGGATGGAGGCCTTCGGGAAAATGGCGGCGGGGGAGCTCAGGATCCTCTTCGTATCCCAGAAGCTCCTCTCTGATGAGATCGCCCGCCTCTCAGGGCAGAAAATCTCCCTCATCGCGATAGAGGAGGCGCAGTGCGCGTCGGCGCTGAGCCCGTGCTTCAGGCGGCAGTACGCGGCGCTTGGCGCTCTGCGGGAGCGCTTCAGCGGCGTTCCGGTCATGGCGCTTTCGCCTGCCGCGGACAGGAGCACAAGAGCTGACATCGCCGCACAGCTCCGCCTGAGGGATCCCAAAGTCTTCACCGGATCATTTGCCCTGCCGAACATCACTCTCTCCGTCAAGGCGCCGCTCCGGAAGCGCGAAAAGCTCAGCGCCATCCTTGACCTTGCCCGAAGGCATCAGGGCGGGAGCGGCATCATCTTCTGCCGGGCGGTAAAGACCGCGCAGTCGCTCACCGAGGACCTCAGGAGGGAGGGCATCACGGCCGCTGCCTTTTACCCTGCGCTCCCTGCAGATGAAAAGATTAAGGTGGCGGGTGGCTTCAGGGAAGGCCTCATACAGGTCCTCTGCGCGGCAGGCGGGCTCGGAGCGGAAATCGAAAAGCCTGACGTGCGCTTTGCCGTCCACTACACCCTGCCGAAAAGCATCGAGGACTTCCTGGCGGAGACCGGGCGCGCCGGGCGGGACGGGCTCCCCGCGGAGTCGGTCCTTCTCTACACCGCGGGGGATCTGATGCCGCTCCGGCAGTTCGCTGAGAGCGGAGAGAGGAGCGACGTAAGCCTCGCGAGGCTTGAGCGCATGCGGGAATACGCCGAGTCACAGGTGTGCCGCCACCGCGCCATCAGGAGCTATTTCGGAGACTTCGGAGAGGCAGAAGGCAGATGCGGGAGCTGCGACATCTGCAGCTCTCCCGAGGAGCAGATCGACGGGACGGTAATCGTGCAGAAGGCGCTCTCTGCCCTGGTCCGCACCAAAGAGCAGATCGGGACAGAGACGCTCACCGACATCCTCCGGGGCATTCCGGACGCAGATGTTTTAAGCCATGGCTATGACCGGATTAAGACCTTCGGCGCGGGGCGGGACCTCTCTGAGTACGACTGGCGGAACTATATCGCGCAGATGCTGCAGCTTGGTTTCATGGAAGCTGATTACAGCGATGGCTGCCGCCTCAGGGTAACGCCTCTGGGGCGGGAGGTGCTGAAGGGCAGTAAGGCAGAGCTCGCGAAGTCCAGGTACCGGGAGTTCAGGGTAACGAAGCGCGGATGGCCTGAGACCCAGGCAGCAGCATGCTGCGCTGCGCCTCCCCGTGATGACTCCGCGCTCCTCGGCGAGCTCCTGGACCTGAGGCTCCAGATCGCGAGGATGCTGCAGAGGCCCGAGTCTGCCATTCTGAAGGACAGCACGATTCAGGAGCTTGCGAGGGAGAAGCCCACGGACGAGGAGCAGTTCGCGGGGACAGAGGGCGTCGGAGAGGCCAGGGCTGAGCTTCTGGGCGGGCGGTTCCTGCAGGCCATCAGGCCTTATGCCCGGGGCGGGGCCGGCACTGATGCGAAGAAGGATAACGGTGCGGCTCAGGAGAAAAAAGACGGCCCGGACTGTTCCCTTGAGGACATACGCAGGATATATCCCAATGCCTACAGGCCGTGGACGGCAAGGGAGGACGCGCTTCTCTGGAAGTACGCGAAGGGCGGCATGACGGTCCCTGAGATCGCGGAGAAGCTTGGGCGCAACGAAGGATCCATCAGAGGCCGGCTGGATAGGTTCGGCAGGATGCACAGGGACGCGGAGCAGGGCGGTGAAGAGGATCCGGCATAGTCAGTCAGGCGCAGGCCTCCCTTCGGCCGCGTATGCATCTTTTCCGGCGGGCATCACGCGCCATCCCGCCGCCCGGAGCGTGCTGTCAGTTTTTATATCAGGGCAGGCCATAAAAGGCCGCCTGGCTATTATTCCGTTTGGTATCCGTCTTTTCTTCTGCTAAAGTCATCTAAGTCAGCAGGGAGGTCACAGCGCCATGAACAGCAATGCTTTTGAGGATTCCAGTTTCAGTACGGCATCAGCCCCCGGGCTCACAGCCCGTTCCGGGAATCTGTTCACTGTAAGCCTGATTGGCAGAAGAAAGCCTGAAGGGCGCTCCGCTTATACGGGAATCCCCAAGCAGTTTCGGGGCAAGGATCCGGCTGATTATGCAGGAGAGTGCCTTGCTCTTGGGGAGGCGTACTACTTCGGGCTCGGGAAGGAGCAGAGCTGCGCTGATGCCGCCCGCTGGTTCAGGGAGGCCGCGGAGGAGGGCAATGCCGACGCTGAGACCTACCTTGCAGAGATGTACTATCTGGGGCTCGGAGTCAGCCAGGATTACGCCGAGGCGGCCGCATGGTTCAGGAAGGCTGCTGAGCAGGGCGATGCCTGCGCGGAAGGCTACCTGACCGAGATGTACTACCGCGGGCATGGCGTCAGGCAGGATTACGCAGAGGCGGCCAGGTGGTGCCTGAAGGCAGTGGAACAGGGCAATGAAGACGTGGATAGCTACCTTGGCGTTATGTACTATTACGGGCATGGCGTCAGGCAGGATTACGAAGAGGCGGCCAGATGGTTCAGGAAGGCAGCCGCGCGGGGAGACGGCGGGGCGGCCACCTACCTTGGCCTCATGTACCATTTCGGACGCGGCACGGAAAGGGATGCGGAAGAGGCCGCCAGATGGTACCGGAAAGGCGCGGAGAAGGACAAGGCCCTTGCCCAGAACAATCTTGGATGTCTGTATTACAGCGGTGAGGGCGTAGAGCAGGATTACGCGGAGGCGCTCAGATGGTACCTGAAGTCAGCAGCGCAGGGGTATAAAAACGCTGAGTGCAATATGGGCCGTCTGTACGAGGAAGGACATGGAGTCGTAAAGGATTTCAAAAAGGCAGCAGAATGGTACCGCAGGTCCGCTGACAGGGGGGACGCTGAGGCGCAGTTCCGCCTTGGCTGGCTCCTCTATGCAGGCACTGGCGTGCAGCAGGACTATGGCGGGGCCGCCGGGCTCTTCAGGAAAGCCGCAGGGCAGGGACATACCGGCGGTGAGTACAGCCTCGGCATCATGTATCTTTTCGGCAGGGGCGTGCAGCAGGATGATGAGCTCGCCGGGAGATGGATCCGCGATGCCGCGGAGAAGGGCGACGCAAAGGCAGAGAACCTGCTGGGCCATATGTACTCCGCCGGGCTCGGCGTGCTGCGCGATGACGGGCTTGCCCTCTCATGGCTCAGGAAGTCAGCAGCGAAGGGCAATTCCGAGGCCGAAAACCATCTTGGCGACATGTACAGGGACGGACAGGGAGTAGCCCGTGATTACGCGGAGGCGCTCATCTGGTACCTGAAGTCCGCCGGCAGGGGCAATGCGAAGGCCATGAAGAACATCGCTGACATGTACCTTGAGGGACTCGGCGTTGAGAAAAGCCTCACTGAGGCCGAAAAATGGCTCCGGATGGCCGCGGAGAAGGGGAATGAGGAGGCAGGAAAGGAGCTCTCCTCACTCCTGGGTGAAGGCTGAGCCCCGCATCGCGGGCGCGCTTCCGCGAAGTCTTTGCTCCATGCTGTGCGGCGGCACCGGAAGGCGGCGCATCAGGCTGTGAGATATCGCAGAATTCCGCAATCCTCCCCTGCACCCGTCTTTGCCTTATTGTAGGATAATCAGAAGAGGGTCCGGCCGCCTCAGGCTGCCGGCATCATTCAAAAGTGAGGTGCCGCAATGCTTGTAAAACACGATATCTACTTCAGCTACGCCAGGGAGAAGCGCACGCTCTTCATCTGGCTCCCGGATGACTACTACGCGCCAGGCAACGATGAGCGCTATGCCGTCATGTACATGTGGGACGGGCAGAACATGTTCTATGACGCGGAAGCGACCTACGGGAAGTCCTGGGACATGGCCCCTTACCTTAAGGGCTGGTGGAAGAGCATGATCGTGGTCGGCATGCAGTGCGCGCACACTGACAGGCAGCGCTGCGAGGAGTACTGCCCGTATCCGGTCGCGATAGGCGAGGCGGGGCTCCTCGAGGGGCACGCCGAGGAGACCATGAAATGGGTCAGGAAGGTGGTGAAGCCCTGCATTGACTCGAACTACCGCACCAATCCCTCCCGCGAGGCCACCGGAGTCGGCGGCTCCTCGATGGGCGGCATGATGTCCTTCTATGCGATCCTCCGCCACAACGACATATTCTCGAAGGCCGCGGTGATGTCCCCTCCCGTCAGCACCTCGCAGCAGTATTACCTTGAGGACATCAGGCGCTCGAAGCTCAATCCTGACACCAGGATCATCTTCACCTGGGGAGAGAACGAGTGGGGAGAGAGGAGCCCATGGGAGAAGAAGGTGGAGCGCTGCATCCTCGAGCTTCAGAGCACGGTTAAGAAAGTGCAGCCTGCCTGCCGCACCTTTGCCCTGAGGCAGGAAGGAGGCGCGCACAACGAGGCCTCCTGGGCGAGGCTGGTGCCCGGCATGATGAGGTTCCTCTGGGAAGGCTGAGAGCGTCTCGCAGCAGGAGTGGCCTGTGATGCCGCGCTCAGGTTTCCTTTTCCTGTCCGGCAGAGCGGAATATTCTCCTTTATCCTGCCGGATGGTGAGCTGAAAAACGAATGGAGAGCTGATGATTTCCGACGGGCTTAAGAAAATTATTGAGACGTTCAGGAAGCAGGGGACGATGAGCTTCCTCGAGCCTGCAACTGAGGAGCAGATCTCGGCGTTTGAGAAGGAGAACGGGATCACTTTCCCAGAAGAGTACCGTGAGTGGCTCTCCTTCAGCGACGGAGGCGAGCTGTTCCTGCCTGCGGGCATGCAGTTCTACGGTGTCGCGCACAAGCCGCTCATCGATGTCAATGATGACAGGAGGCCTGATGACAGCTATGTCGCAGTCGGAGGACTGTGCGACGGGGCCCCTGTCCTCTTTAAGAAAGGCAGCCGGAAGTTTGCCGTCTACTATCCTGAGGACGGCGAAATTTATGACGGGTTCACCTATGAGGACTTTTACGACTTCCTGGATAATCTCTATGACCTGCTCGGAATGGACGGCGAGGATGGTGGCGATGACTGGGATGATGACGAGGACGGGGACTGGGACGAAGACGGTGAAGATGATGACGACGATAAGGATGAAAGGTAATCTCAGTCATTTGTGACTTTAAGGGAGATGCCCAGGAATGGTCCTGATGCTGGAAGACATCTCCCGCTGCTGGAAAATCGAGGCAGGAAAATGCCCGGCAGACAATGTTTCATGCATACTCTGCTTTCAAAAAATGAAAAATTGTAAACTTCTGAAAGCAGCCTGGGATAAGCAGGGATGTCACTTTTCCGGATGGAATTATCCTGACCGAAGAAAAGCCGGAAAGGTCATTGCCGGCCGCCGGGTTCCGCCTGAGTGATAGAAGAACTATTCTGAAATTGCGGCTTCCGCCTGCACAGCCTTCAGCAAACAGCTAAAATAATTCTGGTTTCAAAAAATGAAAAATTTTAAACTTTTGAAAGTAACAGTATGGGATATGTAGAAAGATCTCTTTATCTGAACCGGCTCATGCGGCTCAAAGGAAAGCCGGATATAAAGGTAATTACAGGTATCAGGCGCTGCGGCAAATCAGAGCTGATGAAGTCTTTTATTTCATACCTCAGGAAAACTGAACCGCAGAGCAATATTGTGTACATCGATCTGATGGATTTGGATTACGAGAATCTTCAGGAATATCACGCATTGCATCAATATGCTGTAGATCGGCATATGGAAGGTGTCCGCAATTACCTGCTGGTCGACGAAGTTCAGCTCTGCAAACGTTTCGAAATCGCCATAAACAGCCTCTACAGCAGGGGAATTTACGATATCTATATTACAGGGTCAAATGCCTTTATTCTGAGCAGTGACCTTGCCACGCTGTTTACGGGAAGGTACTTCGAGATACATGTATTCCCATTCAGTTTTTCTGAATATCTGCTCTATACGGAAAGAGAGGATATTGATCGTGCTTTTGATGACTATGTGCTGACAGGGGGAATGTCCGGTTCTTATATATATGATACTGAACAAGAGCGCAAGGATTACATAAGTGGTGTTTTAGAGACAATTATCACACGCGATCTGACGCAGAAATATGCTCTGCGTGACGATACGGCTATCATAAAAACAGCTGATTTCCTGTTTGACAATATAGGAAATCTGACATCATCGAGCGGAATCAGCAATACGCTAAAAGCAGGACAGATCCCTGCGAGCCATATTACTGTCAGCAATTACATCGAATATTTATGCAGGGCTTACCTGTTCTACAGAGTTCAGAGGTATGACATCAGGGGAAAGGAGCTCCTGAAAACCCTCGATAAATATTATTATGCTGATGCGGGGTTCCGCTATGCGAGACTTGGCAGGAGGAATATGGATTATGGCAGACAGTATGAAAACCTTGTCGCTCTTGAACTGCTGAGAAAAGGCTACTCCATTTATGTAGGGAAGCTTTATCAGAAGGAAATTGATTTTGTCGTGATGAATGAGGACAGGAAGATCTACATTCAGGTGTGCGACGATCTGAGTTCAGAGCAGACTCAGTCCAGGGAAAAGGCACCGCTTCTCTCAATCAGGGATGCATATCCGAAAATGATCATCGCGCGGACCAAACATGAATCATATGACATAGACGGCATACGTGTTGTCGATATTGCAAGATGGCTGCGGGGTGATGAAAGCTGACAGCAGCTGCTCCCTCCTGTGCTTTCCATGCCAGACGGTCTCTCCGTCCTTTCAGACCTGGAGCTGCAGTAACGTGACATGCTCCCACGCGGCGTCATCTATCGGTCTTGTCGCGATGAGGAGCAATCCTGGCCCCGGGATTTTCTTCGTGAAGATCTTCCCGATTAAAAACATGACTGTCCTGGTACCGGAAAAATGCGTATCCGTCCTTCGCGCTGAGACTGGCTGTGCCGGAAGGCATAAAACCTCCATGTGCTTTGAATGGCCTTGATGAGGGCCTGATGCTCCTTGCCTGATCTCTGAGGAAAGCACTGGCGCACGTGAGCGCGCCCCGGCATCAGAGCGACGCGAAGTCGATGTTGCGGTACTCCCAGTTCTTCTCATGGTCGAAGAACTGCTCGCTCTTATGGCGCCCCTGCCAGACCGTCTCCCCGTCCTTGTAGACCTGCAGCTGCAGGAACGGCACATGCTCCCAGGCGCCGCTGTCTATCGGCTTGGTCGCGATGAGGAGGGAGCCCGTCTCCGGGATTTTCTTCGTGAAAAGAGTGTCGGCGTAGTTGGTGTGGGCATAGAGGTACTCCCCGTCCCAGATGAGTAGGTTCAGCTTGTTGTCATGGCTGAGCTCCGCTATGACCTCGTCAAGGAGGGTGAAGCGGTCCTCGGCCTCAAGATGGCGCCCCAGCTTCATGCGCCTCTCGTTGATGCGGTCGATGAGGTAGAGGAGCACGCGCTCGGAGTCAGTGCCGCCGAGCTGCGTGTCCTTATAGTCATCGATGGATGCGCCTGAAGCCCGTTTAGGGCTGAATATGGTGCCGTTGTGGGCGAACGTCCAGGCCCTGCCGTCGATGTCGCGGAGGACAAAGGGATGGCAGTTCTCGTAGCGGAGGCGGCCGACGCTCGCGAGGCGGATGTGGGCGATGAGGCTTTTCGCGTCGATGGGGAAGCTCAGGCGGGTATTGAGATACTGGCTCTCAACCGCCGCGACCGGCTCCTTCTCGATCTGCACGGCGTTCCCGAAGAACTGGGCGAGCCCCCAGCCGTGGGGGTGCTGCTCGCTGTGGCGGAAAAAAGCCCTGAGGTATTCATTGACCCCGATTTTGTCCCTGCTGCTGAGCCCGAATAACTCACACATCTTAAAGCACCCCCTTATGCAGTTTTCAGCCCTGATGGCTTTCCGCGCGACTTCGCGCGAGATTAAGACCGTCCTTCACAAAATTCTCCCCGTACTCGCGCCTTGCGCGCCAGGCGTAGCTGTACTCCTCCGGATGCTCAATCTTCGCGAGCTCAAAGCGGAGCAGCGCCTCGGCCTCTGCCTGCTTTTGAGGGCTCTCCCGGAAGACCTCCTGGTAGAAGCTTAGCATGCTTCCGAGAACGGTGCGGACCGCCTCGTCAGCGGGCAGGATCCTGCCTCCCGGGAACGAGATCTTCACCGTGCGGAGATCAAAGTGCGCCGCGGTCTTGTAGTTCTGCACCGCGAGCACCTGCTCCTCGTCGCGCAGCGGCGTCCCCGGTATTGAGGCGAGCCAGACGATGAGGAGCTGCGCGAACTTTATGTCGCGGAGATCGATATTGTCCTCGGCGAACGGGTTGAGATCGATGCTCCGGAGCTCGATGTGGTTGATGCCGTTCTCCTTTATCGAGTCGAGCGAGTTCTTCCCCCGGGGCTTGAGGCGCACCGGGTAGTAGAACTCCGAGGGGGCCTCGATGAGCCCCTCTGTCACGTACCTCCCCGCGCTCCCGGCGTAGGCCTCGCGGCTCCCGTAGTTGAGCACCGGGGTGAAGAAGTTCCAGTAGCCGAGCTCCGAGCAGCGCACCGATGACATGCCGGTGAACACACCGCATCCCTCCTCGCCTTTCGTAAAGTAGGAGCTGTCAAGGACGGGCGACGCGGCGGTGAGGGCGACGAGCACCCAGCCGAAGGCCATGGCGTTCTCTGCGAGATCGAGGTAGAGCCGGTCCTCGTAGCTCCGGTAGCCGAAGCTCCCGTCGCCGTGCTCCACCTTTCTGCCGGTCTCTGCCTCATAGTTCCTCCGGAGGAGATCGCCCGAGAACGAGTAGTTGAAGTGTATGCCGGAGAGGGCCATCTTGTAGCGGCCGTACTTTTTGCTGAGCCCCAGGCGGTACTCGGTCTTCTCGGCGAGATCGCCGAAGAACTGCGCGACGGGGATGTCCTCCTCGTCCTTTATGTACGGCGGATTGCTGAAGGGCCAGAGAAGCTCCGGCTCCGGAAGCGCGCGGATCCCCGCGTAAATCCTCGTGTTGAGCTCATGTAGCTCGGCGAGCACACCATCCGCTGACTTCGAGACGCCGGTGTTGATCTCGGTCTGGTTCTCGCAGAAGTCGCGGACAATCTGCTTATCGTCCTGGCTGAAGGGATGCGGCGCGTGTGACAGGTGCCCGTCCTCCGTGATGCGGAGCGACTCCTTCTCCAGGCCGAAGTTGCCGGTGAGGAGCAGATCCCTCACCCCTTTGTCCTCTATGTGAAGCATAAGAGCCTCCCTATATCCTTATGACGCTGCCGTCTTTGTGGCGGAGGATGAAATCTGCCTGGCGGCGGATGCCGTCAGGATCCTCTGAGCGGAGAACGAACACCTGCGAGCCCATGCCGCCCGATATGGCTTTGGGAGGCTCGCGGTCGATGAGGATTCTGCCCGCGTACTCGCGGCGGACCTCGTCTGCGCTGTGGAGGTACTCCGTCCCGGCGCCGCGCCCGAAGTGCGTTACGTAGCTCTGGAACGAGGGATGCGGGAACGAGCGGTTCTCCCCGTATACCAGGCTCTCCGCCCAGATCTGATAGACGTCGACGTTGTAGGCGTAGTCCATCTTGTCCGGGATGTAGCCGCCCGGGGCGCGGAGGTTCACCTCAAGCCCCAGGATGTCGCCGCGGCGCCCGAGCCCCGCCTTGTCCTCGTCGAGGCGGAAGAACTCGAAGTGGAAGAAGCGCGAGCGGACATTGAAGGCCTTAAGAGTCCTGAAGCCCGCGTCACGGAGGTCATCGACGCGCTCCACCGGCTGTGTCCAGCTCACGTTCTCGCCGGCGCCCGAGAGCATGTCGAGGGGCGTTACCGCCATGACCTGCCCAGTGTAGAAGAGGACCTTGCCATCCGCGTTCGTGATGCCGTCGAAGGTCTCGACATGTCCGGGGACGTACTCCTCCATGATGTAGCTCCCGTCAGCCGGGATCTCCTGGAGGACCTTACGGAGCTCCTCGTCGCTCCTTACCTTGTAGGTGTGCGAGGCGCCGACTCCCTTATCCGGCTTGATGATGACGGGGTAGCCCGCCCAGGAGGCGAACTCCCGCGCGCCGGCGCGGCTCTCGATGAGGCGGTAGCCCGCGGTCTTCACCCCGGCCGCCTTATAGGCGAGCTTCATCTGCGACTTCCTCTGCAGGGCCGCCATGTCCTTTGAGCGCAGGCCGAAGGGGACGTTGAAGTCATCGCGGAGGCGCGCCTCGAGGGCAAGCCAGTACTCGTTCTGCGACTCGACGTGATCGATCTTTCCGTACTTCCATGCGTAGTACGCGGCGGCGCGGTAGACCTCCCGGTAATCCTCAAGCGACGATACGTGGTAGTATTCGGTAACGCTCGACTTCACCTCATTTGCGAGGCTTTCATACGGGCAGTCGCCGATGCCGAGGACATTCGCTCCGAGCCGCCGGAGGCGGTCGCAGAAGTTCCAGAAATGGAGAGGGAAGTTGGGGCTGATGAATATAATGTTCATTGTTGCGCCTTCTTTATTGTAAATTGCAAGTTTGTCCCCGGCAGTGCGGGCAGGCCCGCGTGTCACCCGTGCGCGGATCGGCTTCTCTGCAGCCGGTCCGGAGCATCTCACCTCAGAAATTCACAAAAGTGTTCCTTCAGTGAAAACATATTGTTATAATATGAATACTAGGAATTAGTTTAGCAGGGTTTTAGGGACTTTGCAGGGAATTTTTTTGAGGACAGGCAAATCACCATGAACTTTATCTTCGTCTCACCGCAGTTTCCGCACACCTACTGGGAATTCTGTCACCGCCTGAAGCAGAACGGCGTCACCGTGCTCGGCATCGGCGACACACCTTACGAGAGCCTCTCGAACGAGCTCAAGGGATCGCTTGATGACTGGTACTATGTTCCCAATATGGAAGACTACGACAGGATGTACCGGGCTGTTGCCTTCCTCGCCTCGAAATGGGGCCGGATCGACTGGATTGAGTCGAACAACGAGTACTGGCTCGCGCAGGACGCGAGGCTCCGCACCGACTTCAACGTCCGGACCGGCATTCAGACCGACCACATCGACGCCATCAAGGAAAAGAGCGAGATGAAGCGCTACTACGCGCTCGCGGGAGTGCCGTCCGCCAGGCAGATCAAGGCAGCTGAGGGCGAGGAGGCGGTGCGCGCGTTCGCTGAGAAGACCGGCTATCCCGTCTTCGCGAAGCCCGACATCGGCGTCGGCGCGAACGGCACCTATAAGATTGATGACAGCGCCGCGCTCTCAGCGTTCTTCAGGGACGAGAGGGAATGGCAGCACTATGTTGTCGAGGAGTTCGTCTCGGGCGACATCGCAAGCTATGACGCGATAGTCGGGCAGGGCGGCGAGCCCCTCTTCGAGTCCATGACCATGTGGCCGCCCTCAGTCGCCGACATCGTGAAGGGGCACCTTGACCTCTCCTACTACGTCTCTCCCGTGATGCCGGAGCAGCTCAGGGAGAGGGGCCGCGCCACGGTGAAGGCCTTCGGAGTGTTCAACCGCTTTGTCCACCTCGAGTTCTTTGTTCTCGGGGCTGACCGCCCGGGCCTCGGGAGGAAGGGCGACTATGTCGGGCTTGAGGTCAACATGCGCCCCGCGGGAGGCTACACCCCCGACATGATCAACTTCTCGCACAGCATCGACGTCTACAAGATCTGGGCTGACATGGTGGCATACGGGAAGAGCGATGTGAGGCCCGGGGAGCAGTACTACTGCGCCTTCGCCTCGCGCCGCGACGAGCACCGCTACCGCCATACCCATGAGGAGATCCTCTCCCGCTACGGGAAGGACATGGTGATGTGCGAGAGGATGCAGGGCATCATGGTCTCGGCGATGGGCGAGCAGATGTACACCGTGCGCCTTAAGACCTATGACGAGATGACTGAGTTCGACAGATTCGTACACGAGAGGGAAAGCTGATGCATGTAGAGTACAGGAAGGAATACAGCCACAACCTCGGGCGTGACATGGAGTACAAGATCTTCGGCCACTCCGGCCACTCCATACTTGTCATCCCGACCCAGGACAAGCGCTTCTTCGAGTACGAGGACGAGGGCATGGTCGGAGCGGTGCAGTACTGGATTGACCGCGGCGACATCCGCCTCATCTGCGCCGACGCCATCGACTGGGAGACCTGGAGCAACACCTGGGGCGACTGCCGGTGGCGCCTCGAGCAGCATGAGCGCTGGTTCAGGTACATCACGGAGGAGCTGGTGCCCCGCGTGAGGCGCGGCGATGAGACCTTCATCGTGACGGGCTGCTCCCTCGGAGGGTTCCACGCGGCGAACATGTTCTTCCGCAGGCCTGATCTCTTCGACACGCTGATCTCACTGAGCGGCCTTTATTCAGCGGGCTACTTCTTCGGGGACTACCACGACGACCTCACCTGGCTCAACTCGCCGCAGGACTATCTCCCCTGGAAGAACAACGAGGATCCATTCTGGGAGTCCTGCCGCCGGAGGAAGATGGTGCTCTGCGTCGGGCAGGGGCCGTGGGAGCACTGGACGCTCGACTCGACGAGGGCGATGGCCGGGATCCTGGGGAGCCACAACTCAGGCGCGTGGGTTGACTTCTGGGGCTATGACGTCGCCCATGACTGGCCGTGGTGGAGAAAGCAGATGCCTTACTTCCTGAGCCACGTGCTCTGAGGCTCATCCTGGGCCTTCAGGCCCCATACTGGGATCGATCAGGCAGCTGCCTCTCTGAGAAAACGCTGACGGGCTGGCGGCCGGCAGAAAGCCGGTGCCGGCCCGTATTTTATGCTCCGCCGGGCAGGCGCAGGTTTTCAGTGAAACGCTGATCCATTATTGGTTCTGATAGAATAGGTCAGTTACTGACCAAATCACACGTATCTGTTGCCCGGAAAGCAGTTCATAGCTGCAGGGAGCGCAATCATGACGGAGAACAAACAGAACCG
>JAEEGJ010003769.1_pt1 | contig 55256 bp, 43 predicted proteins | sample 8958761 | NCBI WGS metagenome assembly JAEEGJ01 (sample SAMN16246546, study PRJNA631951) | gut metagenome | biome: gut microbiome; feature: rumen; material: RS-attached | host: Bos | place: Iran: Karaj | collected 2018-10
GGTTGGTATCAATATCCATCTGGTGGAAAGCCAGGGACAGTTCATTCATAAATGCAATGTTAATATCCCGCTGGGCATTTTCCACCAGCTTGGCGGCTTCTGCCACTTTAATGGATTCCGCCCTGTACACTCCGGCTTTAATTACAAGGCTGTAAATTTCCGCTACATTTTCCAGCGTTTCCTCGTCCATGCCGGAAACGATCTTGCGAATATTGAAAACCCTGTGCTCCTTATCACCCGGGTTGATCCGTTCCGGAGAATAGGCTACCTTGAAATCCTGACCGCATTTCATTCCCGATTCTCTTTCAATAATGGGAGCACAGATATTTTCCGTTACGCCGGGATAGACCGTAGATTCATAGCAGACAATAGTATTATTGCCAATATGCTTTCCGATTATCTCACTGGCGCCGGTGACCGGACTTAAGTCCGGCATATTATCTTCGGTAACAGGCGTAGGAACAGCTACAATAATGATAGCCGCCTCTTTCAAATCAACCGGGTCGTCTGTAAACCGCAACGTTGTGTTTTGTACGGCTTCATCTCCCGCTTCTTTTGTAGGGTCGATGCCTTTTCGGTATAAACCCAGTTTTTCTTTGTTGATGTCAAATCCGATAGTAGGAACCTTTTTGGCAAATTCCAGCGCCAGGGGCAGCCCCACATAACCTAACCCAACGACTGCTATTTTTTTGTTTTGGTTTTGAATTGCATCCAGCGTTTTCATAGGTCTCACTCTTCTTCTTTTAAAATTTCAGGCATTTATCCTGTCTGTTAATTACCTGGGAATCCTTCAGACTTTTGAAATAAAAACAGGATTTCCGGTTCATCAGAAATAGCAGGTAACATCTGTCCACCAGGTGCGGCCTTTAATACCGGTCGTCAATTCCTTAAGAATATAGTATTCCATATTCAGCACTACATTGGGGAACAGGGTGCGGTGATACATGACAGCCGGACCCCGGAACCCTTCCATATAGTCAGCCAGGCCGGACATAGTATGGGCAATATATGTTCCTTTGGGCTGATAATAATATTTGAAGTCCAACTGGTCGGTTCCCGGCTTCCAGGATTCCACCTTGCCAATAGAAACCGTACCCACAAATCCGTGCTTTTTCCCATCCCGGTCAGCCAGATCAGAACCGATGTACATAGCGCCCAGACCCAGATCCTTCGCTACACGGTAATTATAAAATGCATGCCAGATCAGCCGTTTTTCATTACCCCAGTTATCGTTGCTAAAGTGGTGCAGCCCGCCGCCATACGTAGCGGCCCGGTCTGTCATCGTAGCATTGGCACTCACCATGTTGCTGTGAGATTTCGTTCTTGCCGCTGTCACCTCGAAATTTACCGGACCGCCAAAATTAGCAGTAGCGCCACCGATAGAAGAGTCAAAGATATTGCCTTCGCCAATCATATAACCGTACCAGCCGGCGGTTACATTGGTATCCCCGGTCGTACCGCGGACATAGAACCGTTTGTCCTCCAGCCAGTCGTCTTTTCCGTGCTGGCTTAAGAAGTGTTTGTTTGCTTCCAGCATAGCGAATGCATGCCAGTCGTCATTAATGCGTGCTTCCAGGAACACACGCGCGCGAAGACGGCTATCATTCCAGTTCCAACGTTTATCTCCGGAATGTTTAACATAATTATAGCGTAATTCCGCACTGACTTTATATTTCCTGTTTTCGTTACGCTTTAGCTCGCTCGCTTCCGAAGACGCAGAAATATCGTTCATCAGATACTCCTGCCCCATCCCCATATCTTTCAGTTCCTTGTTAAAGTTCTCCTTTAAAACAAGAGTTTCTCTGTATCCCGGCAGCCTGTAATTGCGATTGCCGTCTACCAGCCCGTTTTCATCCATCCTAATCCGTTTCATGGCCTGTAACGTCAGAAGCGCCATTTCATGCCTGTCGAAATTTGCATCCCGCACATTGCGGCAACCGGCCGGCAATCTCACAATTCCCTCATCTGCAAGCCTTTGCATAGCCGTATAAACTTCCCTCGGCATCATCTGCATATTTGAATTCTGGCGATCCGTCTTGACCGCCGCAAAGGAGTCCAGACTTGTACTGCAAAGCAGTAAAAACACGGAAAAAGAAATAACTGCGTTTTTATCCATACCGACACACCTCAAATGTATCTTAGTTCTGCAGGACAAAGCGCCGCAAGGTCAGACTTGCGGATTATTAACACTTTGTCTTTTTTATAATATTAAGGATGATTATCATTTCCAAGATTTGTAGTTTACTTCTTAATTTTACCACTTAAAGGAGCCTCATACAAGTATTTTTAAAGATGGGATTCTTATGTTTTTTAACCAGTATTATAAGGTTTGCACTCCGCTATACTAATTTTACGGGAATCGTCCGGACTGGCTTACATTGGATCACATTGCATCAAGGATGGCAGAAGTGCCTGCAAGCAAAAAAATAACCATGACGCTTTTACACGCCATGGTTATTGCATAGCAATTCAGTTTTACTTTGTCCGCTCTTGCTTCATTTCTGTCTGTTCTCTTATTTCACCGGGTTTTCATCCGTGCCGGCATCATTCAGGTATTTCACTTTGATATCGCGATAGCGGCTCATGCCGGTACCGGCCGGAATCAGCTTACCAATGATAACATTTTCCTTCAGTCCCAGCAGCGGATCAACCTTGCCCTTAATGGCTGCGTCGGTCAAAACGCGTGTCGTTTCCTGGAAGGATGCCGCTGACAGGAACGAATCGGTAGCCAGAGAAGCTTTGGTGATACCCAGCAAAATCGGTTTCCCTTTTGCCGGTTCCTTACCCTCGGCCACAGCAGCAGCATTCTGTTCATTATATTCGCCAACGTCAATATATTCGCCCGGCAGCATGGAAGTATCTCCGGCATCATCAATACGGATCTTCCGCATCATCTGACGCACCATAACTTCGATGTGCTTATCGTTAATGCCTACGCCCTGGGATTTATAAACGCTGAGCACCTGCTGCACAATATACCGCTGTGTAGCCTGGGGTCCCAGAATCCGCAGAATATCGTGGGGGTTCAGTGAACCTTCAGTCAGACGGCTGCCAATTTCCACAGTATCGCCTTCCTCAACGGAAAGCTTGGCGCCGTACGGAATGATGTAGGTCTGCTCCACCACTTCATCTTCAGGACTCCCTGTAATGATGACCTTGCGCTGTTTTTGGCCGGCTTCTTCCACAATGTGGACCGTTCCCGCATTTTCTGCAAGAATGCCAGGATGCTTGGGCTTGCGGGCTTCAAACAGTTCCTCAACACGGGGCAGACCCTGGGTAATATCTTCCGCACCGGCAACGCCGCCTGTATGGAAGGTACGCATGGTCAGCTGGGTACCCGGTTCACCGATAGCCTGCGCTGCAATGGTGCCGACAGCTTCGCCCACGTCAACATTATGGTCTGTTGCCAGGTTACGGCCGTAGCATTTGCGGCATACACCGAATTTGGATTTACAGGTCAGTACCGTACGGATCTTGACTTTATCGCGCATCACGGCAATCTGATCTGCCATATCTTCCGTAATATAATCATTGATGTGGAACAGCACATTTCCTTCCGCATCTTTGATATCTTCCGCCAGCGTCCGGCCGATGATACGGTCATGCAGTGATTCGATTTCCGTTCCGTTTTCGGTGATGGCTTCAATTTCAATTCCGTCAATTTCATTGTTCCGGACAGAAATCTCGCTCACGGTTCTGTCCTGCAGAATCCGGTCAATATCTTCTTCCGTTAATGTAGCGCCAGCACCGACAAGCACTTCACCGCTGCCGTTGACAATATCTTCGGACACTTCTTTATTGGCATAGTGATGCATCAGCATCTCTTTAATTTTGCTGTTTGCAAAATCTTCAGGTATGTTGATTGCAACTTCTTCCCGTGCGTCTTCGCTGCCATCGCCATTCGGAGCATAGATACTGATGGAAGTAACATTCGCATCCATCAGGCGATTATATACATCATTGGTAATAATCGTATCAGATTCCGCAATCGGCGCACCGGTCGCTTCATTGATGATGGTTGCAGCGAGCATGCGGCCCAGCACTTTGGCACGAATCTTCTTCGCGCTGGCGCCAAGCTCTGCCTTACACAGACGGTTCCGCTCCTTCACTAGGTTGCAGGTATGGATATCGCAGTCGTCTTCCCGTACGATAACGTCCTGCGCCACATCGACCAGACGACGGGTCAGATAACCGGAGTCCGCCGTACGCAGAGCGGTATCAGCCAAACCTTTACGGGCGCCGTGGCTGGAGATAAAGTATTCCAAAATGGTCAGGCCTTCACGGAAGTTAGACTTTACAGGACGGTCAATGATACGACCGGAAGGATCCGCCATCAGGCCGCGCATACCGGCCAGCTGTTTGATCTGGTCAATACTGCCGCGGGCGCCGGAATCTGCCATCATGGCAATCGGGTTGAACTTATCCGCCGTGTTGGCTTCTTTCAACAGGTCCGCCACATCATCCGTCGCTTTATTCCAAATATCTACAACTTTCTTATAACGTTCGTCATCGGTCATCAGGCCGCGGCGGTACATTGCCTCCGTCCGGTCAACCTGCTTTTCCGAATTCTGGATAATCTCCTGCTTGCCCTGCGGTACATGAATATCGGACACCGCAATGGAAATACCGGAATTGCAGGCATTGTCGTAGCCCATTTTCTTTACGATATCCAGTACGTTGGCGGTACCCAGGTTTCCATAGAGCTTATGAGCCTTGGCCACCAGTTTGCCCAGTTCCTTTTTAGTGATCAGCTGACCCAGATGCCAGAACTCTTCACCGGTTTCTTCGTCTTTGCGTTTACTGAAGAAGCGCAGTTCTTTCGGCAGTTCTTCATTGTAAATCGCATTACCGATCGTCGTTTCAACCAGGCTCATGCCCTCATTTTTCGGCTCATCCACAATATCTTCGTTGGGAATCAGGATCCAGATCTTTGCCTGCAGATCCAGATATTTATGGTAGTAAGCCATCAAGGCTTCGTGGAGACTGCTGTAACGGTTGCCTTCGCCTTTGGCGCCGGGCCGTTCAATCGTCATGTAATAGGCGCCCAGAACCATATCCTGCGTAGGCACAGCTACAGGCTTGCCATCCTTCGGAGCCAGAATATTGTTCACAGACATCATCATAAGGCGGGCTTCTGCCTGCGCCTCAACGGACAGCGGCAAATGAACTGCCATCTGGTCACCGTCAAAGTCGGCGTTATAAGCCGTACATACCAGCGGGTGCAGTGTGATGGCACGACCTTCGGTCAGAACAGGCTCAAACGCCTGAATACCCAGACGATGCAGCGTCGGTGCACGGTTCAGCAGCACCGGATGTTCTTTGATAACCTCTTCCAATACATCCCAGACTTCCGGAGTTGCCCGTTCCACCATGCGTTTTGCCGCACGGATATTCAGATTAGAATCATTATCCTGCAACCGTTTCATAACGAAAGGTTTGAAAAGTTCCAATGCCATTTCTTTCGGCAGGCCGCACTGATGCATCTTCATTTCGGGGCCTACCACGATTACAGAACGGCCGGAATAGTCGACGCGTTTACCCAGCAGGTTCTGACGGAAACGTCCCTGCTTGCCTTTCAGCATATCGGACAGGGATTTCAAAGGCCGGTTGCCGGGTCCCACAATGGGACGGCCGCGGCGGCCGTTATCGATCAGGGCGTCTACAGCTTCCTGCAGCATACGTTTTTCATTACGTACAATGATGTCAGGCGCATGCAATTCCAGTAACCGTTTCAACCGGTTGTTACGGTTAATGACACGGCGATACAGATCATTCAAATCACTGGTGGCAAAACGTCCGCCATCAAGCTGTACCATAGGACGTAGGTCCGGCGGGATGACAGGAACCACATCCAAAATCATCCAGGACGGCTTATTGCCGGATTTTTCGAATGCTTCCGCAACTTCCAGACGGCGTACAACACGTACTTTCTTCTGGCCGGTCGCCTCTTTCAGTTCTTCCCGAAGTTCGGCAACCAGAGCAGGAACATCAATTTCTTCCAACAGCTCTTTGACAGCAGAGGCTCCCATCTCCGCGCGGAATGCATCTCCGTACTTCGCACGGTTGCTCATGTATTCTGCTTCCGTTAAAAGCTGTTTTTTCTGTAACGGCGTATCGCCCGGATCCAGTACAATGTAGTTTACGAAATATAACACACGTTCCAGACTGCGGGGAGATACATCCAAAATCAGGCCCATACGGCTGGGAATCCCCTTAAAATACCAGATGTGGGATACCGGCGCCGCCAATTCAATATGTCCCATCCTGTCGCGGCGAACCTTGGAACGGGTCACTTCAACGCCGCACTTGTCGCAGACGATCCCTTTGTAGCGGATCCGCTTATATTTTCCGCAATGACACTCCCAGTCTTTGATGGGGCCAAAGATTCTTTCGCAGAACAATCCGTCCGTTTCAGGCTTCAGTGTTCTGTAATTAATGGTTTCAGGCTTTTTTACTTCCCCATACGACCATGACCGGATCAGTTCCGGAGAAGCCAGCCCAATGCGCATGGAATTAAAATTGTTAACGTCTAACAAGAACCCCTCGCTCCCTTCTTAATTAAACTCATCAGCAGAACTGGACAGTTCTTCCATCGTTGTTTCACTTAAATTGCCTAAATCGGCAATGCTGTCATCTTCCTGCTCGGTACCATTATACTGCTCGTCTTCATTATAGGCTTCAGAATCTCTTGGACCGTCCGGAACTACAACCGGGGCATCCCCCTGCAGTTCAGCCAGGGTTTCCGGAGAAACTTCCACTGCCTCTTCTTCTTCATCCTGCAGAGAAATATCTTCCCCGTCTTCGTCCAGCACACGGATATCCAGTCCGATGCTCTGCAGTTCTTTTACCAGCACCTTGAACGATTCGGGAACGCCGGGTTCCGGAATATTTTCCCCTTTGACGATGGATTCATAGGTCTTGACACGCCCAACCACATCGTCAGATTTTACGGTCAGGATTTCCTGCAGTGTATACGCCGCGCCATAAGCTTCCAGCGCCCAGACTTCCATTTCGCCGAAACGCTGTCCGCCGAACTGGGCCTTGCCGCCCAACGGCTGCTGGGTAACCAGAGAGTACGGGCCGGTAGAACGGGCATGAATCTTGTCGTCTACCAGATGATGCAGTTTCAGCATATAAACGCAGCCCACGGTTACGGGGTTGGCAAAAGGTTCGCCGGTACGGCCGTCATACAGGATCGTTTTTCCCATAGGACTTACACCGGACAACTTCACCATGTTCTGCAGATCTTCTTCATTCGCGCTGTCGAATACAGGAACCGCCATCTTAACCGCGCTCAGTTTTTCATTACCGGCATATCCGATATCTGTCAGTTTCGGCATGCCATACGCGGCACGGTCGTAGCCGGTTTTTTCCAACTGCTCCCCAATGCCGTCTTCATCCCGCTGGATTTTCATGCCTAACGCCAACGCAGCCCAACCTAAATGAGTCTCCAGAATCTGGCCGATATTCATACGGGAAGGAACGCCTAAGGGGTTCAGAACGATCTGGACCGGTTCGCCACTGGGCAGGAACGGCATATCTTCCCTGGGTAAAATGCGGGATACGACACCCTTGTTGCCGTGACGGCCGGACATCTTATCGCCGGCACGGATCTTGCGCTTCTGCGCAATATGGATGCGGACCTGCTCATTAACTCCCGGAGGCAGCTCGTCACCGTTTTCACGGGTAAACACTTTGACACTGACGATAATACCGGTTTCACCGTGGGGCACACGCAGCGAACTGTCCCGTTCCTCACGGGCCTTTTCATTAAATACGGCACGTACAAGACGTTCTTCCGCAGACAGCTCGGTTTCACCCTTCGGTGTAACTTTTCCTACAAGGATATCACCGGGGCGTACTTCCGCACCAATCCGGATGATACCGCGCTCATCCAGGTCTTTGCGCGCCGCTTCCGAAACGTTGGGGATGTCCCGGGTGATTTGTTCCGGTCCCAGCTTGGTGTCGCGGGAATCACAGTTATATTCTTCAATATGAATCGATGTATAGGTGTCGTCCCGTACCAGGTCTTCGGAAAGCAGGATCGCGTCTTCGTAGTTATACCCTTCCCAGGGCATATAGGCTACGATAACGTTATGACCCAATGCCAGTTCGCCCTTGTCGGTAGCAGGACCGTCTGCCAGTACCTGGTTGGCCTTTACATGATCGCCTTTGAAAACAATCGGTTTCTGATTTACACAGGTACTCTGGTTGGAGCGTTTGAACTTCAGCACTTCATAATGATCAATATCGCCGTTCTCCGTGCGAACCTGGATTTCGTCGCCGGTTACCCGGATGACTTCGCCGGCATGTTTTGCTAGGATACAGTTGCCGGAGTCAGTCGCCACTTTATATTCCATACCGGTACCCACAACCGGAGCCTGCGGAGCCAGCAGAGGTACCGCCTGACGCTGCATGTTGGCGCCCATGAGCGCACGGTTGGCGTCATCGTGTTCCAGGAACGGAATCAGCGCCGTTGCGATAGATACAACCTGCTTCGGCGATACGTCCATATAGTCCGCCCGTTCCGGAGGGATGCTCAGTACGTCGTTCTTACGGCGGGCCGTAACACGTTCGCCCAGGAAATAACCTTCGTCATCCAGCGGTTCGTTGGCCTGTGCAACGATATATTTATCTTCCTCGTCAGCGGTCAGATATTCAATTTCATTGGTAACGCGTTTATGCGCCTTATCTACTTTGCGGTACGGTGTTTCAATAAAACCAAACTGGTTAATAACCGCAAAGGTAGAAAGAGAACCGATCAGGCCGATGTTAGGACCTTCAGGCGTTTCAATGGGGCACATACGTCCGTAGTGGGAGTTATGTACGTCACGGACTTCATAACCGGCCCGTTCACGGGACAGACCGCCGGGTCCCAATGCAGAGAGACGGCGTTTATGCGTCAGCTCTGCCAGCGGATTGTTCTGATCCATGAACTGGGACAGCTGGCTGCTGCCAAAGAATTCCTTAATCGCCGCCACCACCGGACGGATATTGATCAGCGCCTGCGGAGTGACAACATCCACGTCCTGGATGGTCATGCGTTCTTTTACCACACGTTCCATACGGGCCAGGCCGATACGGAACTGGTTCTGCAGAAGTTCGCCTACGCAGCGGACACGACGGTTGCCCAGATGGTCGATATCATCTTTTTCACCATGTCCGTCCATTACATTCAACAAATAACCAAAAGAAGCAAAGATATCTTCTTTGGTAATGGTGCGGAGGGTTTCAGGAATTCCGGAAGTAAAGACGATACGCAGTACTTTCCCGCTTAATTCTCTGATTTTCAGCTGATAAAGTCCGTATTCTTTATAAACCTGGCTTTCTTCTACTTTATCCAGCATCTCGTCAGTCATCATGGTTCCTTCCGGAATGATGATTTCGCCGGTTTCCTTGTCAACCAGCGGTTCTGCCAGGACACAATCCTGAAGCCGGTTTCTCCAGCCCAGTTTTTTATTCAGCTTATAACGACCCACATAAGCCAGGTCGTAGCGTTTACTGTCAAAGAAAGTCTGTTCAATCAGTTGCTTGGCATTTTCAAACGCCGGCGGTTCACCGGGACGAAGCTTTTTATACAGCTCGATCATCGCTTCTTCGCAATTGGTCGTACTGTCTTTTTCCAGTGTTGCCTTCACGGCTTCAATAATTTCGGTCCCGTCTTCCGTATGGTTCTCGATCTGGGTATCGCCAAAGAATTCCAGGATTTCTTCATTGGTTTCCATACCCATAGCCCGAAGCAGCACAGTGACCGGCACCTTACGTGTCCTGTCCACACGCGCATAGATTACATGGTTCAAATCCGTTTCGAATTCAATCCACGCACCGCGATTCGGGATAACCGTTGTTCCATATAAGAAGATTGCGCTGGGATCCATTATTTTATCATAATAAACCCCGGGAGAGCGGACGAGCTGGCTGACAATGACACGTTCTGCCCCATTGATAACGAAAGTACCCGTAGGGGTCATAAGTGGGAAGTCGCCCATAAACACACGGGATTCTTTGATTTCCCCCGTATCTTTATACAACAACAGAACGTTGACATTCAACGGTGCAGAATAAGAAGCATCCCGTTCCTTGCACTCCTCAATGGTATATTTTGGCTCGCCGATTTCAAAGCTTTGGAAAGAAAGCTCCAGATTTCCGTTAAAGTCCTTAATCGGAGAGATGTCACGGAAAATCTCATTCAATCCGTCGCTCATGAACCACTCATAGGATTTCCTTTGCAGGTCAATCAAATGAGGCATTGGCAAAACTTCTTTGATTTTGCCAAAGCTATACCGGGTCCTGTCACCTGTCTGAACCGGTTTAAACATGTAGGTCTTCACTCCTTGTTATATAAGTCAGGCAATACAAAACTATGCACGTTGCCCAAAGTCAAAAAAAACAAGGTTCTTACCACAAGATCACCCTGTTATTCAAATCAGACGAACGTACTTCATCCCAACGATATGGCAGCCGATGTGAACCACTACACTATCTGGCCGTTGTAGTCAAGCCTGCATTTTGGTCACAAACACAAAAAGCATAATTGTGGTAAATAATGATACCACAACTGTCAATAATTTGTCAACTCCCCTTTTAATATTTTTTTGCAACTGGAATTGTAACATAAATTTTGCGAATCGTTTTGACTGTCCGTTATCCTGGCATTCAGCAATCCAACCCCGAATCCGAAATATCCGGTAACACAATACAAAAAGACCGGCTCCTTTCGGAACCGGTCCTGATGACGTACGGTTAAATTATTTTACTTCAACAGTAGCGCCGGCAGCTTCCAGTTTTGCTTTGGCTTCATCAGCGTCAGCTTTGGAAACTTTTTCTTTAACAGCTTTCGGAGCGCCGTCAACCAGAGCTTTAGCTTCTTTCAGGCCCAGGCCGGTGATTTCGCGAACCGCTTTGATAACGTTGATCTTGCCCTGACCAGCGTCTTTCAGGATTACGTCGAATTCGGTCTGTTCTTCTTCAGCGGCAGCAGCAGCCGGAGCAGCGCCAGCAGCAGCAACAGCTACCGGAGCAGCAGCGGATACGCCAAATTTTTCTTCCAGAGCCTTAACCAGTTCAGCCAGCTCTAATACGGTCATTTTCTCAATCGCTTCAATAATCTGATCTTTATTCATTATAATTTCCTCCATATCAATTTAATAATTTAATTTTTTTATTTTTTTCAACCATGCATTATGCAGATTGCTTTTCTTTTTGTTCGCGTACTGCATCCAATGCATACACGATCTTGGCGACGGTTCCGTTGAGTGTACGAACCAGGCCGGAAATAGGAGCGTTCAGGCTGCCCAGCATTTTGGCAACCAGCACTTCTTTCGGCGGCAGTGCTGCAACGGCCTTAACTTCATCAACAGTAACCACTTTGCCTTCTACAACACCGGCTTTCAGCTGCATCTTTTTATGATCTTTAACAAAATCACACATTACCTTGCAGGCTGCTACCGCGTCCTGTGAAGAAGAACAAATTGCAGTGTTTTTCTCCAATACGGGAGCCAAGTCATCCAGGCCGTATTCTTTTGCTGCCAGAGCAATTAAAGTGTTTTTGTAAACGGTATAGGAAGCGCCGGCTTCGCGAACCTTGCGCCGCAGTTCCGTATCTTCCGCAACAGTCAGACCGCTGAAGTCAACCAGTACGGCTCCTTTAGCTTCGGCAAACAGCTTTTTAATCTCAGCTAACTGGACCTGTTTCTCTGCTTTTGTTTTCAATGAGTTGCACCTCCTTCTTTCAGATTTTGACTTACGTTTTATAAATCAAAAAGACCTCTCGGCCGAAGCAGCCGGAGGTCGTGAAAGATTTGCCTGTCTATCTTTAACGTCTCCAGCCTCGGCAGGCGTGCGAATCTGCACTTGCGCTTACGCACCTGCTGTCTGTGGCCCGATTATCTTCTGATTTAAAAATTATGTCCCGGATTATTTTGCACTGTCTGCTTTGAGGACATCAATCTTGATGCCAGGTCCCATCGTAGTAGATAAGGTAACAGATTTAATGTACTGACCTTTTGCTCCGGACGGTTTTACCTTGATCAAAGTAGTAACTAATGCAATATAGTTATCCAGAAGAGCTTCTTCCGAGAAGGAAGACTTACCAATCATCGCCTGCACATTACCGGCTTTGTCTGCACGGTATTCCACTTTACCGGCTTTGATTTCATTAAGAGCCTTGGTGATATCCATGGTAACGGTACCAACCTTCGGGTTCGGCATTAAGCCCTTCGGACCTAACAGCTTACCAAGGCGGCCAACCTTGCCCATCATGTTCGGGGTCGCTACGCAGACTTCAAAGTCAAACCAGCCTCCCTGAATTTTTGCCACCAGATCATCTCCGCCAACATAATCCGCACCGGCAGCTTTTGCTTCTTCGGCCTTTGCGCCTTCCGCAAATACCAGAACCTTTTTGGATTTACCGGTTCCATGAGGCAGCACCATTGCGCCGCGAACCTGCTGGTCAGCATACTTCGGGTTGATGCCCAGACGGAAAGATGCTTCCACGGAGCTGTCAAATTTGGTAACTACAGTCTTCTTTACCAGTTCAACTGCTTCTTTCGGCGAATACAGCTTGGTTTCGTCAATCAGTTTTAACGCATCAACATACTTTTTGCCATGTTTCTTTGCCATTATAAATTCCTCCTTGTGGTCCGAACGGCTTCCGCCTCCCACTCATTGAACTGACGATCAGTCAGTAATTACAATGCCCATGCTGCGGGCAGTGCCTTCAATCATACGGGTTGCTGCTTCCACATCAGCTGCATTCAGATCTGCCATCTTGCTTTCTGCAATTTCGCGGGCTTTAGCGCGGGGCAGTGTAGCAACTTTCTTCTTATTAGGTTCACCGGAAGCTTTTTCCAGACCGGCAGCCTTTTTCAGCAACACTGCTGCAGGCGGGGTCTTGGTAATGAACGTAAAGGAACGATCTTCATACACCGTAATCTCAACAGGGATGATCAAACCGGCCTGCTGTGCGGTACGGGCATTAAAGTCCTTTACAAAAGCCATAATGTTAACGCCAGCCTGGCCCAGTGCAGGACCAACCGGAGGTGCCGGAGTAGCTTTACCGCCAGGAACCTGTAACTTTACAACCTTAGCAACTTTCTTTGCCATGTTTCTTACACCTCCTTATCATTCAATTTCTTCCACTTGGGTATAATCAATATCAACAGGAGTTTCGCGACCAAACATGTCCACAAGAACCTTCAGTTTACCACGTTCTCTGTCAATTGCCGAAACAACGCCTTCAAAGCTGGCAAACGGGCCTGTTTTTAAGCGGACTCTCTGTTGTAATTGCAAATTAATCTGAGGCTTCGCCTTCGGCTGGGAATCAGAACCTTCTTCTTCCTGAAGCCCCTGACCATTAATGCTGCCGGTCATAATCCGTTTGACTTCTTCATCCGACAGCGGAACCGGCTGCTTATTGTCAGGACCCACAAACCCTGTTACGCCGGGAGTATTTCTGACGACATACCAGGTGCGGTCATCAATGATCATCTCAACCAGCACATAACCCGGAAAAACCTTACGGGTTACGATCCGCTTGGTGCCATTTTCATCAGCTACGACTTCATTCTCCATCGGAATCATGATATGGAAGATCCTGTCGCTCATCCCCAGAGAATGAACCTTACGTTCCAGATTTGCGCTGACCTTATTCTCATAACCGGAATAAGTATGGATGACATACCAATGCCGTTTTCCTTTTTCCAGCGTTTCAGCATTTTTATTTTCGTCCATTTTTTCAGCGGGAGTAAACTCCCTTCCTCCTTATACCTCTTACCGTAAGATGGTTCTGATCAGAACAGAGAAGAACGTATCGGCTACCCAGATACAAACTGCTACCAATACTACTGCAATCAATACTACAATAGTATTCATGAACAGTTCCTCTTTTGTCGGCCATGTAACTTTCTGCAGCTCTGCCTTTGATTCCTTTATGAATCCCGTAACCTTTCCCACCGTACTTATTTCATTGGTTGAAGTAGTTTCCGGAACGGTCATTATTTCACATCCTTGCTATCCAGACACCGCCAAATCAAGAATTATTTGGTTTCTTTATGAGTTGTATGCTTTTTGCAGAACTTGCAATACTTTTTAATCTCGATACGGTCGGGATCATTCTTTTTGTTTTTGTTGGTCTGATAATTTCTCTGTTTGCATTCCGTGCAGGCCAAAGTAATTAACGTACGCATTCTTGCCACCTCTTTCGAACTATAAAATACAGCAAACTAAATTGTCACTGAATGATAATACCACAGTTACCTTTTTCTGTCAATAAATTTACAGATTTTAAAAATAAATAATACAGAATCAGTCAATTTTCTGATTCTGTACCTGCCCCACACACATAGTAAATACTCTTTTAAACTCTGCCTTTACTATTTTTTCCTTCCTTCGACAATTAAAAAGCTCACACAAGATTACCTGTATGAGCCTCTTTTCTGATTTGGTGGCGGCACACGGATTTGAACCGCGGACACAGCGGGTATGAACCGCTTGCTCTAGCCAACTGAGCTATGCCGCCATATAATGGAGCTGATGACCAGGATTGAACTGGTGACCTCATCCTTACCAAGGATGCGCTCTACCATCTGAGCTACATCAGCATCATTAACAATAATATGGTTGCGGGGGCCGGATTTGAACCAGCGACCTTCGGGTTATGAGCCCGACGAGCTACCAACTGCTCCACCCCGCGATAAAATAAATGGTGGAGAGGGTTGGATTCGAACCAACGAAGCGAAACGCGGCAGATTTACAGTCTGCTCCCTTTAGCCACTCGGGAACCTCTCCATTAAAATCTTCTGGAGCTGACAATAGGAATCGAACCTACAACCTACGGTTTACAAAACCGTTGCTCTGCCAGTTGAGCTATGTCAGCATGATTTCAGTGACAGTAAGTATAATACATGAAATGGAAGAGTTTGTCAACTGTTTTTTATAAGTTTCTTGCAAATTTCTCAAAAATAGGACGCATCTCGTCAAACAGATGCGTCCTGAAGCCATTTAAGATTCATCGCCAAAGCAAATTCCGATGTCTCTTGCCGCTTTGACAATTTCATTATCCACCGTAACAGACCTGGGTTTTCTTCCGGCATCCTGCAACGGAACCGTTACAATGGAATCATTATGCAGGGAAACCATAACGTCATAATTTCCTGCAATACATGCCTCAATCGCCGCCACCCCGTACCGGGTACATAACACCCGGTCAAAGGCCGTCGGGGAACCGCCTCTCTGCAGATAGCCCAATACTGTGCAGCGGGCTTCAATTCCGGTCAGCTCCTCCAGCTGCTGTGCCAGCTTATTCCCAACGCCGCCTAACCGGATCGGCTCAAAGCTGTCCTTTACAATGCGGGCCACTGTCATTTCCCCGCCTTCCGGTTTCGCGCCTTCCGCCACAACAACAATGCTGAACATCTTGCCTTCCTGCTGGCGTTTCAGTATCTTCTTGGCAACCGCATCCAGGTGATAGGGAATTTCCGGAATCAAAATAACATCCGCACCGCCCGCCACACCGGAGTGCAGGGCAATCCATCCCGCATACCGGCCCATGACTTCCAGAATCATGATCCGATGATGCGATTCCGCTGTACTGTGCAGCCGGTCAACCGCTTCTGTCGCCACGGCCATAGCCGTATCAAATCCGAAAGTCCGTTCCGTGCAGGGCAAATCGTTATCTATCGTTTTGGGCACCCCGATCACCTTGACGCCGCAGTCCCGGGAAAGCTGTGCTCCGATAGCCAGGCTGCCATCCCCGCCGATCACGATCAGGGTTTCTATCCCGCGTTTTGACAGATTTTTTACAATCGTTTCGCTTTCGTCCGTATAAGTAACCGAACCATCCGGTTCCACGTGTGCAAATTTAAACGGATTGTCACGGTTGGTCGTACCCAAAACCGTACCGCCCCGCGGCAAAATACCGGACACATCATCATATGTCAGGAGTTTCATCCGGTTCTTTATCAGGCCGTTAAAACCATTTTCAATACCATAAATCTGATATCCGTGCCCTAACGCAGCCTTGACTACCGCGTTCAGGACAGCATTTAATCCCGGGCAGTCGCCGCCCCCGGTCAGAACGGCTAATGTCCCTTTTACATTTATCATTTGTCCCCTCAAGTCTCAATCAACATTCCAAATCGTAAAACCATCCTGCGGAATCCGGATAGACTCGGTCCCGTCAAATTTATCATAACACAGCATGCCATCTTTCACATATCCGGGCCAGGCCGCAACCAGAACAAATTTCTGTCCCAGCTCTTTAAGCAGCGAAGCCACATCCAGGTTGAATACCGGCACAAACAAAGTCTGTAAACGATCTAATAAGATAACCTCTGAATTATAACTGGCAAGCGCTTCTCCCATCATGGCCGGTGCTTTTTCATTCCGTTCTTCTTTCGGAACAGCCAAAAACTCTTCGCTGATCAGCAAACGACAATCTACATAATCCCATTTCTTGTCTTCGGCCGCTTCGCGTAAAACCTTGCTTTTACCGCTGCCGGGCTTACCAGTTACAAAAATTACTCCCTTGGATTCTTTTGCCGCCTCAACAATCTTTACAAATTCTTCTGTCTGACTCATTTTAATTACCTCCTAAATCTGTTAGCAGATCCTATTTGAAAATGCCGGAACAATTAATTTCTATAACAATATCAATTCGCTGTTTCCGGATAAAATCCTTTAGCGCTACTTATATTTTATACTATTCTTCACTTCAATACAACAGTTTGTTTCACATTTATCAATTTCATTCACTTCTGCGGTTTCTTTTTTCTTTCCCGCTTGCGGGATTCTATCGAAAGGATACAGGAACACACCGTCTGTATTTCCGAATCCCCCATATGGGCCTCTTTATATTTTTCCACCTTCCTTTTAACACGCTGCAGTGCATTGTCGATAGACTTAATATGCCGATGCAGTTCTCTGGCCGTTTCCTGATAGGACTTGCCGTCCAGATAATTCATGAACACTTCCCACTCCAAATCGCTGAGAATCATGTTCATCTTATTCTTAATTTCGATAAACTCTTCCCGCCGGATGATCATCTCTTCCGGATTTACCACTTTTGTCCTGCTGGAGATCACGTCCATCAGCGTACGGTCCGAATCCTGTTCATAAATCGGTTTATTTAAAGAAACATAAGAATTCAACGGAATATGCTTTTGCCGGGTTGCTGTTTTAATAGCCGTAATAATCTGGCGGGTCACACATAGTTCCGCAAAAGAACGGAACGAAGTCTGCTTATCCTGTCGAAAGTCACGGATTGCTTTATATAAACCTATCATTCCTTCCTGAATGATATCTTCCCGTTCCGCTCCGATCAGAAAATAGCTTCTTGCCTTTCCACGCACAAAATTACGATACTTATGCAGCAGATATTCCTGCGCCAGCACATTGTTCTCCGTATTGGCCAGCCCAACAATATCTTCATCCGGCATATCAGCAAATCTGGCATAGGGATCGCCGGTTCTCCCGTTCATCTATATTCCACCTTCCAGTAATGTCAATCTGTTTCCCTCCAGCCAGGCAACCGGTTAAGGATAATTTATTATACACGACGAGCTGTGATAACGTCAACAGCGCAGAAATACGGACATCTCAGGCCCCGAAAAGATTTCGCTTCTGTTATCTCCGCCTCAGTTTCTCCAGGTACAGCGCCACCTCGTCGTCAATACGTCCGCCAAGCTCCCGCCGGCCTGTACTCCCCGGCAGTTTGTCTATTCTTTCTTCTATTTCTTTTTTGGTCTTATAATAAATTTCCCGGAATTCACGGGCCGAAATGCGGTATGCCCCGGAACCGAGCACACTGTCCTGTTCTGCTTTATCGCTGGTCACGACAAAGACCTTGATCCCCTTTTTGGCAATCTGATAGGTTTCCCGTTCGATCCAGCTGTCGGCGGTTTCCTCTTCAGCAGTATAAACGACCGTGCATCCACGGCTGTGTTCTGTTGCTTCCGGTCCCTTTACATCCATAGCGTCAAACACAATGATCGCTTCATAGCCACGAAAAGCAGAAAACTCCGCGACCTGATCCGTCAGCAGATCACGCGCATGCTCCAGGTCCTTATCCCGTATTCCCACAAACTCAGGCCAGTTATTGATAACGTTATATCCGTCAACCAAATAATACTCTTTCATGGTGTGACCTTTTGCAGCCGCTGCCGTACCACTTCATACAGCAGAATCGCTCCGGCCGCTGAAGCGTTCAGGGAGTTAACGCCTCCCTGCATAGGGATCCGGACAAGCATATCACAGTTTTCCTTTACCAGACGCCCCAGGCCTTTTCCTTCCGCCCCGATTACCAGAACCAAAGGACGATCCAGGTCCGCGTCAAAATACAGGCTTTCGCCGTCCATATCTGCGCCCACAGCCCAAAAGCCCTGCTCTTGTAAACTGTGAAGCGTCTGAACAATGTTCCCGATCTGAACCACAGGAACATAGTTCACAGCTCCGGCCGATACCTTGGCTACCACCATATTCAGAGGACAGCTTCGCCGCCTGGGCAATAAAACGCCATGCACCCCCGCAGCATCCGCGCTGCGTATCAGCGCTCCCACATTCTGGGGGTCCTGCAGTTCGTCCAATAAAAGCAAGAACGGTGTTTCGTTTCGTGACGCAGCCCGTTGTAAGACATCCTCCAGAGTACTGAATGCAATCGGAGAGGCCAGCGCCACAATTCCCTGATGCCGCATGCCCGGCGCCAGCCTGTCGATCTTTTCGGCTTGCACATATTCTACCGGAATTGCAGCTTCCTGTGCCGCTGCCACTATCTTCCCCAGACTCCCGCCTTGCAGTCCTGCTTTAATAAAAATCTTATTGATCGGACGTTTGCTTGTCAACGCCTCAAAAACCGCATTGCGCCCGGCAACAATTTCTTCTGTCATAGATGCTCCTTACATACGCCGGCAACTGAAATTTCGCCGGATAAAAAGACGAGGCTGCATTATTTAATAATTGCAGGTTCCTCCGGTAAAAACAATTCTGCTACTTCTTTGCCCTCAGCCTGATACTGTTTCACCTTTGGCAAAATACCGCAGCTCATCTTTCCTTCTTTACAGGTCCCCTTGGCCACACAGTCCGGGCCCGCTTTTTCGAACAGAACCGGAGCCACTTTCCGACATTCCATCAGCATCTTCCAGGCCAGTTCGCGGATTTCCCACTGCGCGCGGTTGCAGCAGCGCAAATTGAAGAAATTATAGAGCGAACGGGCATTAAAGGTGCAGACGATCTTCGTTTCCGCCGCATTAGGAAGTACATAGCGCGCATCTTCGTTAGCAATCCCGTAATGATCCGTCAGATCATTATACAGCTCCTGCAGATTCTGCATGCATGCCTCAAATTTAGCTTTTGCTTCGGGAATTGCCGCAATAGCCGGAGGCATGATCGATTCAAAATTATGTTCTTTCACATACCGCTGGGACTGCTGCGAATACGAAGCGATCCTGTGACGGACAAGCTGATGTGTCAGAACACGGGAAACGCCCTCGATGGCAAAGGTAAAGGTTACATGTTCAATCGGTGAAAAATGACCCATACGGACTAACATACGAACCAGCCGCGCAGCCTCTTCATCGCTCATCTTTTCCTGTAACTCGGTTACCCCCACGGGAGAATAGCACAACCTTGCACTCAAGGCAACCGATTTATCCGGATCCGGAGTATGTCTCACCAAAACAACCTTCATTACAATTCCTCCCCCTTTCAAACCCTTTTTGTCTTTTCATCATATTATATTCGACATATTGGCAAAATGATTTGATACATCCGTATCACAAAAAGCCGAATTAAATGCATCTGCTTATTCAAAATTCTGCCGGCCTTTTGTATTCATTTTCTGAAACTCATCTGTCAGACGGTTCCTGCATTTCCTGAGAAATGACCTGAAAAGCCTGTTCCATAAATTCTTCCAGGCGTTTTTCCTGATCTGTCAGAAGCAGCCAGCCACATAGCGCTTCAAATGCTGTTGCCGCACGATATTCGCTGACGCTGGCGCTTTTCGGTACCATGGACTTGGCATTGCGTCCCCGATGCACGATCGCCGCCTCTTGTTCAGACAGTCCGGTTTCCAAAACGTGCATCGCTTTAGCCTGCATCACAGCAGATACCATTTTGGCAGCAATCGTGTGGATCACCTGCACATGACTGGACACCGGCAGCAGGCGCATGCGGACATAAAACGTAAACACACTGTCTCCGATCAGCGCCAACATGATAGGATTCATCTGACCTGGGTCAGGCAGCGGTCTTCCTTCTTCCTGACAAATTGCCAAAGCCTGCTGTTTTAATTGTTGAAAGCGGATAAATTTCACTGCTTTTTCCACCGTGCGCCCTGGGGCGTATCTTCAATCACGATGCCCAGCTCGCCCAGTTTATTGCGAATGGCATCCGCCTGGGCATAGTTTTTAGCCTTACGGGCATCCTGGCGCAATTCCAGTAAAAGCTGCATCAACTGCTCTGCCAGTCCCTCGTCACCATTGTTCCCTGAAGTCTCTGCTTCACCTTCTAACACACCAATGATGGAGCAGAATTCAGAATACACCTTAGTCATCATGTCCACTAACTTCCCATCAGGAGAAGTTGCAGCAGAATCCACCTGTGCTTTATAAACATTAATTTCCTTTGCCAGTGCAAACATGTGGCTGATCGCAAGTGCCGTATTGAAATCGTCACGCATGGCTTCCATGAAATCATTACGCAGCTGTTCAACCTTACCGCGTAACGCCAGACTCTCTTCCGTCGGTCCGCCGCTGATGACTTTGCGCAAGGCAGCCAGGTTTTCTTTCGCGGTACGCAGGCGCTGCAGACTCGCATCGGCCTCTTTCAGCCGTGCATCGCTGAAGTCCAGCGGGCTGCGGTAATGGGTAGAAACAATAAAGAAGCGTAACGTTTCCGGAGCAAAATGTTCCAGAATATCTTTCACCGTAAAGAAATTGCCAAGGGATTTTGACATTTTTTCTTCATTAACAGTGATAAACCCGTTATGGAGCCAGTAACGCACAAAGGGATGAACACCGGCGGCCCCTTCCGACTGGGCGATTTCATTTTCATGGTGCGGGAAGATCAGATCGCTGCCGCCGCCGTGGAAATCAAAGGAAGAGCCCAGATATTTCATGCTCATGGTAGAGCATTCAATATGCCAGCCGGGCCGCCCTTTGCCCCAGGGGGAATCCCAGGCCGGTTCACCGGGTTTGGCCGCTTTCCACAGAGCAAAGTCCATGGGATTCTGTTTCCGGTCGTCCACATCCACCCGGGCCCCTGCCAGCATATCATTCAGGTCCCGGCCGGAAAGGCAGCCGTAACGCGGGAATTTTTCCACGCTGTAATACACATCTCCGTCCACCACATAGGCGAATCCGTTGTCAATCAGTGCCTGGACCGTGTTAATAATGTCCGGAATATGACGGGATACCCGGGGATAAATCTGCACACGGCGGACATTCAGCTTGTCCATCACCTCAAAATACGATTCGATGTAACGGCCGCAGATATCACTCCACTGTACACCCTCCGCATTCGCCGTGTTGATAATCTTATCATCCACGTCAGTAAAATTCTGTACATGCAGCACATCGTACCCTTCGTGTTCCAGAAACCGGTGGATCACATCCCAGGTCACAAAGGGGCGGGCGTTGCCGATATGCGGATGGTTATACGGGGTTACGCCGCAGACATAAATGCTCGCCTTCCCCGGATTCATGGGAACAAATTCTTCTTTTTTGCGTGTCATCGTATTGTAAACTTTAATTGCCATTCTGTGTTACTCCTTTTGCCTGCCATACCCTTCGGCACAGCCTGCAGATTTTTTATCATATCTGGCAGAAGCGTCTTCTTTACACTCTCGTCAGTTTTCTCATTACTGAAAATGCGGTTATAAAGAAACCCCTGCTTTTTCCAGGCTCTTTAAGATTCTCTTTTCCGTACGCTCTAAACCGAACAGCGGAATCATTTCCGCCAGTTCCGGACCGTGCTGATTCCCTGTCAGTGTAACACGTATCGGCATATACACCTGCTGTCCTTTCAGCTTGTTTGCTTTCTGGACTTTCTTGAAGGCAGCTTTGACCGTGTCACGGTTCAGTTCCGGCAATGCTTTCAATTCTTCCAGCAGCGCTTTCATAACCATGGGCGCCGTTTCTTCCTTCAGCACCGCAGCGGCTTCTTCGTTTTCAAAATCAAAGTCATCGCTGAAATACATGGAAACCTTTTCCGGTATCTGGGCTCCGTAATCAATCTGGGTCTGGGCGGTAGCTACCACCTTTTTCAGCCATTCCAGCTTTTCGCCTTCTTCATCGCCGGTCATATAGCCGGCCTCTTTCATAAACGGCACAGCCAGTTCCCAGAACGCTTCGGCAGACATTTTGCGGATATGCTGCCCGTTAATCCAGTCCAGTTTTTTGAAATCAAATACGGCCGGATTTTTAGCCACATGATCCAGGGAAAATTCCTGAATCGCTTCTTCCATGGTAAAGATTTCCTTCTCCCCGGAAGGAGCCCAGCCCAGCAGCGCGAGGAAATTGTTCAGGCCGGCCGGAATATAACCTTTCTGACGGTACGCATCCAGGGACGTGGCGCCATGCCGTTTGCTCATCTTCGTATGGTCTGTTCCCAAAATCAGGGACACATGACCGAATACCGGTTTTTCAAAGCCTAACGCATCATAGACCAGCAGTTGCCTGGGCGTATTGGATAAATGTTCCTCCGCACGGATAACATGCGTCACATGCATGAGGCTGTCGTCAATGACCACCGCATAATTATAGGTAGGAATTCCGTCAGATTTGACAATGACAAAATCCCCGATCCCATTGGAATCAAATTCCACGTCGCCCCGGATCAGGTCGTGGACAACGATCTTTTCATTGGGCGGCACACGCAGACGAACCGAAGGCTTGCGGCCTTCCGCTTCATATTTTGCAATCTGTTCCGGCGTCAGTTCCCTGCATTTTCCCATATAGCGGGGCATTTTTCCTTCTTTCAGAAGACCCTGCCGTTCTTCCTCCAGCTCTTCCGGCGTACAGTAGCAGTAATACGCTTTTCCCTCTGCCAGCAGCTGGTCTGTATATTTCTTATAGATGTCCAGCCGCTCCATCTGACGGTACGGACCGTACGGACCTCCTACATCAACGCCTTCGTCCCAGTCCATGCCCAGCCATCGTAACGAATTTTTTATATTTTCTTCCGATTCCGGCGTAGAACGTTTCCGATCCGTATCTTCAATACGGAGCACCATCTTACCGCCCAGTTTTCTGGCCAGCAGCCAGTTAAACAAAGCACTCCGGGCTCCTCCGATATGAAACGGCCCTGTAGGGCTTGGTGCAAAGCGTACACGAATTTCCTGTGACATTGAAAATCCCTCCAAAAATGATATTCAAACTCTTACTCTATAATGATTAATTATAAACTTTATACGGATAGCCCGCAGCAAAAATACCATGGCCGGCATACCGCACAGTATTACCGTCACGTGAGCCTCAGGGTTTTATAATACTGGCCACCGCTTCCGCGGCGATGCCTTCGCCCCTTCCGGTAAAGCCAAGTTTTTCCGTAGTCGTCGCTTTAATATTGACCGCATCTTCTCCGATGCACAAATCGCCGGCGACCCGTTCCCGCATGGTTGCAATAAACGGCGCCAATTTGGGCCGCTGCGCAATTATGGTCACGTCCACATTATTAACCTGCCAGCCCTCTTTCTGCAACATTTCCACAACAAAACGCAGAAGACGGCGGCTGTCGGCGCCTTCAAATCTGGCATCGGTATCAGGGAAATGCTTCCCGATGTCGCCCATGCCAGCAGCTCCCAGCAATGCGTCCATCAAAGCATGCAGCGCCACATCCGCATCGCTGTGCCCCAGCAGCCCTTTTTCGTAAGGGATCTGCACACCTGCCAGAATCAAAGACCGGTTTTCTACAAGGGCATGTACATCAAAACCGGTTCCTACCCTGAACTGCATAATCGAACACTCCATTCCGCCATCGCCTGACGGCAAAAACAGTGATGAAACAATCAGAACATCAATATCTTACACAACAACAGACACCGAATGTTATCCGGAAATGCCTCTCTTTTCCAATATTTTTTCAGCCAACAGGATATCTTCCGGCGTCGTTACCTTAATATTTTCATAAGAACCTTCCGCCACAGCTACCGGATGCCCCGATGCCTCCACCAGAGAAGCATCATCTGTTACTGCAAACGGATGCTCTTTTAAATATTCATATCCTTTGCGCAACACATGAATCTCAAAAATCTGCGGCGTCTGTACAGCGCATAAAGAGGACCTGTCCGGTGTGGATACAACAAAGCCGTGGGTATCCACAATTTTTACGGTATCTTTCAAAGGGACCGCCGCAATGGCGGCGCCACATTCCTTTGCTTTTGCAAACGTGCGGGAGAAAACGTCCGTACCCGCAAAAGGCCGGGCTCCGTCATGCACTGCCACATAACCGCTTTCATCGGTTACCAGCGCCAGACCATTGGCGACAGAATCCTGCCGTTCTTTTCCTCCTGCCGCTACCTGCCAATCTATACCGGGAAAACAGGCGGGTTGATATTCCTGCAGCATCTTTTCTGTTTCCGCGATCTCCCAGTCCCTCACAACCACAATAATACGCCGCACCATCCGGGTCTCTGCCAGCATTTTAAGGCATAAAACCAGCAACGGCATTCCGCCAACGGTAACAAACGCCTTATTTTTACCAAGTCCCATGCGTCTTCCTGCACCGGCTGCCGGAACAATTACGGTCAGTAACTCTTTCATTTTCCCTCCGCCCCGGCCAACATATCACGGACATCGTGATTTTTGGGAACTTTGGCAAATATCATGCGGCCGGCTGATGTCTGCAGCACAGAAGTAACCGCGATACGAATCTTGTTGCCGATATATTTGCGTCCGCCCTCTACAACGATCATCGTGCCGTCCTGCAGATACGCAATAGCCTGTCCGCTTTCCTTGCCTTCCCGAAGCAGATACGCCGTCATTTCTTCCCCGGGAATCACTACCGGTTTCACTGCATTGGCCAGATCGTTAATATTTAACACCCGGATTCCCTGAATGGACGCCACCTTATTCAGATTAAAATCATTGGTAACGATGATAGAATTTGTATCCTTCGCAAGGGCGACCAGTTTGCTGTCCACATCCTGGATCATATCGTGTTCCGGATCCTGCACGATGACAACATGATGGAACATTTCCTGCAGTTCATGAATAAAATCCAATCCCCTGCGGCCTTTAGCCCGTTTCAGATTATCCGAAGAATCGGAAAGGCGCTGCAACTCATCCAGCACAAAATGGGGAATCACAAGATTGCCTTCCAAAAAACCGGTTTTCAGGATATCTGCAATGCGCCCGTCTATGATCACACTGGTATCAAGGAGCTTATTGAATGCCGCCAGTTCCGCCGGCATGGAAGCCGCGTCAACCACAACTTCTTCCTGCGGATCCTGCGCCATGTCATCCGGTTTGGCAGGCGATAACTCTCCCGGCGGCCGGGAACGGTAAAACAGCCCCAGAATATCTTTGCTTTTGTGGGACGCGACCTTGGCGCCCGTTAAAGCCAGAACGATACTTAAAATGATCGGAATATAGGAGCCTACGATCGGCAGACGGGAAAACGGCGCTCCGATCAGATTGGCCAAAATCAGGCCCACCAGTACGCCAATCAGCGAAACAATAATATCGGCAGAAGGCGCTTTGGCCAGAACGGAAGCAACCAGTTCCGAATATTTAAGCAGAAATTTAATCAGGAAGGGCGTAATGACCCAGCCTACCCAGCTGAAAAACAATACGCTTACGATGGCAAACAGCCAGTGGATGTAAGAATAGCCCAGCAGTCCTTTGGAATGAATATTATAGCCGAGAAAATATGAAATTTGAGGAAGCAGCTGTTCCATCAGTATAAGTCCGGTTACAGTTAAAACAACGGCTATCGCTGCAGTGAGTATTCTTCGTAACATGGATTTCCTCCTTTCTTCAAGATTCATAAGCAATCAAAAGATAACACTTATCCATCATACTTATTTTTATATTTTACTACAGATTTAGATTTTATAACAGTGTCAAAAGAAGTTTTTCGCAAAAAAAATAAATGCCAGAACATAAATTCTGGCACTGCCTTCCACCAACCATGCAACATTTCCATCTTAATGAAAATCGGTCAGGCTATGTTTAACGAATTATCAATCCACTTTTCAGCCGATTCAATACTGCTGTTTTTTACGATCATAATTTCACTGGCAAGGATCTGTCTCGCGTTTCCCAACAGCCGCCGTTCCCCCGTGGAAAGACGTTTCTGCTTATCCTGCCTGGCCAGAATACTGATCACTTCCGCCAGGTCCAGGACATCTCCGCTTTTCATTTTATCAATATAAATGGTAAAGCGGCGGTTCCAGGTAATACTTTTCAGATTGTTGACCACTTCTGTCGCCAGCACCTTTTTGATTTCTTTCATCTTTTTTTGAGGAATAATCGGACGTAACCCAACCTTTTCCAGATTGCATACCGGAATACGCACTTTCATATTGCCTAAAAACATGGAAAGAACTACATATTGAGTTAGCTGTTCATCGTATACCCGCTCTTCAATGGCCTCTATCTGCCCTGCGCCATGCATCGGATATACTACCTTGTCACCAACTGCGAACATTGGCAACCTCCACACAGAACACCGGGAAATGCTATAAATACTTTACTATAGCAAAGCATATTGAATACATATATATTATAGCATGATTTTTTACAGCCGTCAAAGTTTTTTATTATACAACAGTGTATGTATGCTGTCAACTATATTTTCTCTGATCGACTAAAAATTATCCAAACACTGCATGGATCGCCTCTTCCACCGTTTTTACCCTGATAACCTTTCCTTTAAAATCTGCCGGCAGACGCAGTTTGGCATCAGGCACTACAAACCGTTCAAAGCCCAGCTTGCCTGCATCCATGATGCGGCGTTCCATGGCCGGTACGCGCCGCACTTCACCCGTAAGGCCCACTTCTCCGAAAATCATGGTTCCGGTGGCAACCGCGCGGTTCCGGTAACTGGAAAACAGCGCCATCAGTACAGGCAGATCGGCAGCCGGTTCATTGATCCTGATACCGCCTACCACATTGACATAGGCGTCATAGGTTCCAAAATCAAGGCCCATTCTCCGTTCCAATACGGCAATCAGCATGTTGACCCGGTTATAGTCAAATCCCACGGCTGTCCTGCGGGGCATACCGTACGGAGTGCGGGCAGCCAATGCCTGGAATTCTACCATGACAGGACGGTTTCCTTCCAGACAGCCTCCAATTACTGCGCCGGGCACCTCCTGTTCCCTCGATTCCAGAAACAGCCCTGCCGGATTGGGAACTTCTGTCAGGCCGCCCTGCTCCATGGAAAAAATACCGCACTCTTCCGTGGAACCAAACCGGTTTTTCAGTGCGCGCAGCACACGGTACGCATAACTGCGGTCGCCTTCAAACTGCAGAACAACATCCACCATATGTTCCAGCAAACGGGGACCGGCTATATTTCCGTCTTTTGTCATGTGCCCGATGATCAGCACCGCCGTTCCGGAAGTTTTGGCATATTTCAGCAGCCGGGCCGTACATTCACGGACCTGCCCCACGCTGCCGGCCGCTGTTTCCAGATCACCGGTATACATCGTCTGAATGGAATCGATCACAAGCAGACCCGGCTTTTCATGCTCAGCCTGCAACAGGATATTACCGATTTCCGACGCGGTCATGATCAGCAGTGAATCCGTGCAGGTTCCCAGGCGGTTGGCCCGCATGGCGGTCTGTTCTTCCGATTCTTCTCCCGATACATATAAAACTTTTATCTGCTTCTGACTGAAACGCATCGCCGCGTCCAAAAGAATCGTTGATTTCCCGATTCCCGGATCTCCGCTCAGCAAAACCAGACTGCCGGGAACAATTCCCCCGCCCAGCACCCTGTCAAATTCATGGATCCCGGTTTCCATACGGCGCACCGGTTTTGCTGCCACACTGCTAACCGTCTTAGGTTTACTGCTTTCATTAAAATGGACATACCCCTGTTCTTTCACCTTGGTTTCAAACTGTTCGGCGAAGGAATTCCAGGTTCCGCATTCCGGGCATTTGCCCAGCCAGGAAGCTGTCACATAACCGCAATTCTGGCAGACATAGCTTACTTTCGCTTTTGCTTTAGCCATAATTCTGCTCCTCTTGCACCGGTACCATGTTTTCCGTATCGGCCTCCTTCAGACGGGAAAAACTGAAATCTCCGCTCAATACGTCGATCAGAATATGATCCCCGGCGGAAAAGGTCCCTTCCAGGTACAGGTCTGCCAGCTTATCCTCAATTTCCTTTTGCAAAGCGCGCCGCAACGGACGGGCCCCATACCGGACGTCCATTCCCGTCTGCAGCAGTTTATCTCTGGCAGCCGCCGTCATGCGCAGGCTCATGCCAGTATCCTGCAGCCGCTTCTGCAATTCCTCCAGCATTTTATCCACGATCTGCGCCAGCTCTTTTTTACCCAGCGGATCAAATACTATAATCTCATCCAGCCGGTTCAAAAATTCCGGACGGAAAATATCTTTGATCCCCTGCAGAATATTCTGTTTCTGGTTTGCCACAGCGGTATCTGCATCCGCCGCAAAGCCAAGACTCCGCCGGTCGCTCATCATTTCGGCGCAGGCATTGCTGGTCATCAGAATGACACAGTTCCGGAAATCTACCGTCACGCCCTGCCCGTCAGTCAGCCGTCCGTCTTCCATGATCTGCAGCAGCAGGTTGAAAATATCAGGATGGGCTTTTTCAATTTCATCCAGCAGAATAATCGAATACGGACGCCGTTTCACCGCGGAAGTCAGGCGACCGCCTTCCTCGTACCCCACATAACCGGGAGGCGCGCCAATCAGACGGGAAGCCGTATGCTTTTCCATATATTCGCTCATATCAAAGCGCAGCAAAGCTCTCTCGTCCCCGAACAGATTTTCTGCCAGCGCTTTGGCCAGTTCGGTTTTGCCCACACCGGTAGGTCCCAGGAACAGGAAAGAGCCCACCGGCCTGCGGGGGTCTTTCAGTCCGGCCCGGGCACGCCGTACCGCCTGGGCCACACCCTTTACCGCCGCATTCTGTCCCACGATACGTTCGTGCAGCGCATTCTCCAGCTGCAGCAGACTGCTGGATTCCGCTGCATTCAGCCTGGTCAGCGGAATGTTGGTCCACTGGGAGATAATATGGCGAACCGTGTCAGCATCGACTACCGGATCCCCCATCTGTCCCGAGTAATCCTTACTGCTGTGCAGTCTGACAGAAGCACAGGCTTCGTCCAGGATATCAATCGCCTTATCCGGCAGGTTCCGGTCTGTAAGATAACGGTCCGACAATTTGACCGCCGCTTCCAGCGCTTCTTCTGTTACCTGTACATGATGGTACCTTTCATAACGTCCGCTCAGGCGCTTCAAAATTTTCAGGGCCGCCTCTGTATCCGGCGCATCCACACGGACCGGCTGGAACCGCCGCTCCAGCGCCGCATCTTTTTCCACGCTTTTACGGTAATCTTCCAGCGTGGTGGCTCCGATTACGTGAAGTTCCCCTCTGGCCAGCGCCGGTTTGATAATATTTGCGATATTCATGGTGCCGTCGCCGCCGTTCATCAGCATCTGCAGCTCATCCATAAACAGAATGATCCTGGGGCAATGCTTGACAGCTTCAATAATATTCCGCAGGCGTTCTTCCAGTTCACCCCGATACTTGGCTCCTGCAACTACATAACCTAATTCCAAAGAAAAAATGATCTTGTCTGACAGAAACTCAGGGACTTCCCGGTTGGTGATCCGCTGAGCCAGTCCCTCTGCAATGGCTGTTTTCCCCACGCCGGACTCGCCGATCAGGACCGGATTGTTTTTCGTACGCCGGCAAAGAATCCGCATCACATGTTCCAATTCCTTTTCCCGGCCCAGCATCGGGTCCAGTTTATCCTGGGCAGCCAGTTCATTCAGATTCCGCCCGAATCCGTTCAGCAATTTCAACGCTTTCTGCAGCTCCGCCTCCGCTTTTTCTTTTTTTGCCTGGGATTTAAATTTGTTTTTTTCCGGCAGGGCATGTGTCTGGATAAATTCTTCGTGCATCATGACCTGCACCCGGTTCATATCAATCGTAAAACGCGCCAGGACCCGGGAAGCGACGCAGCCATCTTCTGCCAGCAGTCCCAGCAGGATATGCCCGGAACTGATCAGGTACAGACCGTCCGCATCCGAAAAGGATTTCGCATAATGCAGGGCCGCAGACGCTTCTTTTGTATAGGAAGCCGGGTTAGCGCCTTCCACGGTTTTTCCCATCCAGGTTTCCAGTTCCCCTAACAGGGTGTATTTATCCACGCCGCACCGCAGCAGCAGATGTGCTGCCTGGCTCTCCGGTTCTTGCAGCATCGCCCACAAAATATGTTCTGTACCTATTTCCTCCTGCTGGCGCTGGACAGCCGTCCGGCGCGCGGCAGTCAGAATCTTTTCTGCCAGATCTGTATAAAAATGATCCTTTTGGTTCTGTTCTTCGTGGTAATTCTTTTCCGCCAGCCTGCGCAGCGGTTTGAAAAACTCTTCTAATATATTACGGGCATTTTCCCCTTTTTGCCCGGCCATCACGCCTTCCGCCGCGAACTCTTTGGCGCAGGACTCGCAAAGCCATTTGCTGACCCGGGTATCGTTGATAACACAAACCACATTTACTGTGGCTTCCCGTTTGCCGCAACGTTCACATAACATTGTATCCTCCCTGCCGGAAATAACCTGTTGCCGGCCCAAAACTCCATGTTCTTTCTTTAAGGAAACACTGATTAATTCGTCTCCTTTATAGTTCAATCAGCTGGCATCTACCATGCGTTTTACTGCCTGACGGAGAATCTGGCGTTTTTCCCTTTCCGGGATATCCATGATGCCCATCAGGTAATGCAGCAGTTCAAACTCCCTGTCGGTCAGCATGCGGTTTTCATGCCAGTAATGCAGGATCTCATCCACGGTCGGTTCCTCCTGCTGTTCTTCCACAGGCAATATCCTGACGATACGGATAAATCCCCCGCTGCCCCGGCGGGACTCCACCAGATACCCCTTTTCCGGGGTAAAGCGGGTGCTCAATACATAGCTGATCTGGGACGGCGCACAGGATAACCGGTCCGCCAGTTCGTTGCGCTGCACCAGTACCGTATTCTTGCTCGCTGCCAGTAACTGTCCTACAATAAAGCTTTCTATTGCGTCTGCCATGTTTTTCATAATTCTACCTGCTTTCTGTTCTTACTGTCTGCTTCCGTTCTGACACAGGAATCAAAAAAGATATCTTTTCCATCCAAATATTAAAATATTATTGCCAAATTGACCGTAGCGTGTTATATGGTTATTATATTTGACTTTTTGACTTTACGCAAGAGCCAGTAATATAATTTCACAAACTCTTCCCAAAACTATATTAAATGTTACAGAAATAGCAAATATAAAAGCAACAGCGGGAAAGAACTTCGCAAAACATCGGGAGCGTTTGCGTAATTTCATGAGACGAAATGAGCCGGCCGTGGCGAGACTGTCTGAGGGGCGAAGCCACGAGTTTCGAAGCCACAGGCGAATAAGTCCATGAAATAGCAAACGGGCACGGTTTTGCAAAGTCTTTCCCGCTGCTAATTTTTAATTTATTATTTCAACTTATTTTTTCAATAAAGCTTGTGCATTAAGTTCTTTGTCCTTTATTTTACGCTTTTGCCAGTTCCGCTTTCATAATGCGTTTATAGGCTTCCACGCCGGGCTGGTCGTAGGCGTCCACGTCTGCCAGTTCCCCTTCGTACGCAATGCTGTACATCAGGAACATCAGCAGTTGTCCGACGTAACGCGGCGCCAGTTCCGGCAGAATATACCGGGCATTCAGCCTGCCGTCTTCCGTCAGAGCCGTTTCATTGGCTTTCAGGGCGGCCTGCAGCAGTACATTCATTTCCTTGCCTGCGTATAAAGCAAAGGCCTTTTCTTTGGGGAACGGATTATTTACTACAATCGTTTCCGCCGGTTTGGCCACTTCCAGGAACTGGATCACCTTATTGCGTTTTCCGTCCTGATGCTGCTGGGTCATGGAATGCATATCGGTGGTGCCGACGGCTACCACGGGCGTCCTGCCATAGAAAGCTGTTTTACCGTTCCTGTCCAGCCGTTTGCCCAGCGACTCCGCCATCAGCTGCACATACCATGCGCCCAGGCATTGCAGGGTATCTCCGTAACCCATCAGCACTTCAATATCCGCTCCCAGTTTTTCCGCTGCCAGATATTTCAGTGAAGCATTCAGCAAAGCAGGATTATCCGTACCTTCGGTGGCAAGGCATAGCTCGGACATTTCCCGGGCGCCATCCAGCAAAGCACGGATATCGTAGCCCAATGCAGCGCACATTAAAAGGCCCGGATTGCTTAAGATACAGAACCGCCCGCCGATTCCTTCCGGAATACTGTAAGCCGGCCAGTTATTTTCCTGTGCCAGCCGGTACAGCAGGGACTCTTTCGCGTCCAGACCGGTAACAGCCGTCACATCAACGGTAAACCATTCCGGATGCGCTTTCATATAGTTCAGCAACGCAGCGAAACTGGTCAGCGGTTCCATGGTGGTACCCGATTTGGAAATCGGCACCAGCTGGATATGAAGCGGATGCTTTACATGCTGCGCCTGCAGGGTCAGCTGGCGCAGCAGGCCCTGCAGGGCCACGCCGTCCACATTATTGCCAGCAAAATAAATCTGCGGATACCCGTTGCGTTCCTTTTTCGGCAGCTGGTTCCAATAGGGTTTGGCCGCCAGATCAAAAATCACTTTGTCCCCTAAATACGACCCGCCGATGCCGATAAACACCGCCGCATCTACGGTATCTTTCCATGCAGCGCCCAACGCTTCCAGACGCTTTACCGAGGCTTCGTCGTTCGGATTTCCTTCTGCAAGATAAGCCTGACGGGGAAAATAAACATGTTCCGGCGTCCCGTCTTTGGACAGATGTGCTTTGGAAAATCCGTCACTGCGAATGGCCCGCACCGCTTTTACAGCCTGCTCCATGGCAGGCTGCAGAGCCTGCAGCGCCTCTTCCGTAACCCGGCCCTCTCCGACCAGGTTCTGATACTGAAACTGGAATCCTTCTCTGATTCCGATACAGCCAGTCAACTTCATCCTCTCTCCCTCCAATTCGTTTTGAATATTTAATTTAGTAGTTTGTAACATCTAAATCTTAATTCTTCGGTGCTTCCATTCTATGCCGTACAAACACAATTTATACAAGTTTTAGATGTAATAAAATATTAGCGTAGATTTTCAATCGAACCGCAAAACGCAAGGCCGGTCACCGTCACCGCGCCTGCTTCTTTCAATACAGCTGCCGCCGCGGAAAACGTGGCGCCCGTCGTAAAGATGTCATCCACCAGCATGACAGATTTACCACGGACATTCCCTGTCACCGCAAAACAATCCTGCAGGTTCCGTCTTCGTTCTTCCGGAGACAGACCGAACATCGGCAACGTTTTTCGGGTACGGCATAAGAGCGGCGCCCATCTTCCTCCAAATTCCTGTGCTCTTTGGGAAAACAGCACCGACGGAATATCAAAGCCCCGCTGCCGCAACCGGCCCGGGTCAGTCGGTATCCCGCTCCACAGCCATATATCCTTTTGGGCAACGCAGACAGCATTCCGGTCAACTGCCCGCCACGATGTTTTATCTGTACTATTATTTTCTGCACAAGTGCAAAACATTCCTGCATTGGCTAAAAATTTTGTAATCACGGCATGTATCTCAGGTTCCGCCAGTATAATTTCCGTTTCTTCCGATAACAAAACCGTTACATCTTTTTCCCCGCCAAATTTAATTCTGTGAATCGCTTCCTTTATCCGGTTCTCATATGCAAAAAAGAATAGTCCGCCGTCCAACGCATCTATGGTTGGAAATGCTTTCATCTGCAACAGTCCCTGCCTGCAGTCACGACACAGGAAGCCCGCTTCGATTTCCACTCCGCAGCCCGCACAGCAACGCGGAAACACTAATTCTTTCAGTAACTGTAAAAACAGTCTGCTCTCCCTCCTTCCGGCAAACGCACACTTCGGTCGTCAGCCTCACATCAAACACACTCCAGCCGTCAGCCTCACACCACACGGATATCGCCGGCCGGGCTTCGTCTGTCTCTACACATAAAGCGGAAACGAAATTCTACAAATCGCCGCTCTCCTGCAGCCGTTCCTTTAACAGGGAATACCGGCGGCGGGTACGGTCATTGGCAACCGCCGTCTGCAGCGCTGCTTTCGTCCCTACCAGTTCCACTTTTTCCCTGGCCCGCGTCACGGCCGTATACAGCAGGTTCCGCTGCAGCATGATATAATGCCCGGTCACCAGGGCCAGCACAACGCGGGAATATTCGCTTCCCTGGGATTTATGCACGCTCATGGCATACGCCAGCTGCAGTTCATCCGTTTCGCCTTCCTCATAGGTCACACATTCGCCGTCCGCCCGGTCCGGGTAGCAGACTCTGACCATTTTCCCCGCAATCGTTACAATCTGGCCGATATCCCCGTTATACACGTCCTTTTCATAATTATTACGGATCTGCATCACCTTATCTCCCAGACGGAGAACCGTACCGCCGGGCTGCTGTATTTCCTCTTTTGCGGGAGATGGGGGATTGACACGGGCCTGTAACAGCCGGTTCAGATTCTGCACGCCGCAGGGGCCTTTATGCATAGGAGACAAAATCTGTAAAGACTGCCACCCTTCGGCTTCTGCTTCCCCGGCATACAGATTTGTTATATAATCCGCAGCCAGCTCCTCATCCGCAAACTCTGTCATGGAAAAATCACTGTCCGGCACACACTCCGGCATCATACCGCGGTTGATGCGGTGCGCATTCCGCACAATCGGACTGATTTCCGCCTGCCGGAACACCTCATGCAGACGGACCACCGGCATCTTACCGCATTGGATGATATCCTTCAGCACGGATCCGGGACCCACAGACGGCAGCTGGTCCACGTCGCCCACCAGGATCAGGCGGCAGCCCAGAGGCAGTGCTTCCAGCAAATGATATAGCAGCGTAATATCCAGCATGGAGGCCTCATCCACAATCACAGCCTGGGCTTCCAGCAGTTCATCCGAATTCCTGCCGAATTCTCCCGTTACTGTATATTCCAACAGACGGTGTACAGTCTGGGCCTTGTCCCCCGCAGCCATTTCCAGCCGCCGGGCAGCCCTTCCGGTGGGTGCTGCCAGCAAAACCGTACAGCCTGCCCGCTTCAATACAGAAAGAATGCCTTTGATAATCGTGGTCTTGCCTGTGCCGGGGCCTCCGGTCAGGGCAAAGACGCCGTACTTTAAGGAGGAACGGATTGCCTCCTTCTGGGCATCCGCCAGTTCAATCCCGGCCTCCGCTTCCCATTCCGCGATTACCCGTTCCACGTTTACTCTCCCCAGGCTGTCCGGATAATCGCGCAAGGCCCGAAGCATACGGGCGGTACCGGTTTCTGCCCGGTACAGGTATTCCGGATAGATGAAACGATGCCCGCCCCAATCTTCCGTCCGAAGGAGATTATTGGCAATCATGGTTTGAAAAACCGTTTCCACATCCACATACTCAACCTGCAAAATCTGCCCTGTATACCGCAGCAGTTCCTCTTCCGGCACGCAGGTATGCCCGCCGGATGCCGCCTGGGTCAGCGCATAGCCGATGCCTGCACGGACCCGTTCTTCCGAGGATGGTTCAAACCCCAGTGAAAGGCCGATCCGGTCCGCTGTTTTAAACCCGATTCCGTCAATGTCCATAATCAGGCGATACGGGTCCGCTTTGATCCGGGTGATCGCCGTGTCGCCATAGGCCAGCTGCAGCTTAGCGGCATAATGGCCGCTTACCCCGTTTTCTTCCAAAAAAAGCATCAGCTCCCGTAAATCAGAAATAGCATGATAGGCCTCACCGATGCTTTTTGCTTTTTTGGCGCCGATGCCGGAAACCTCCGCCAGACGTTCCGGCGACTTTCCCAATATCTCCAGCGTATCCCTGCCAAAATGTTCTACGATACGGGACGCCATCGCTTTGCCTATCCCCTTGACGGCTCCGCTGGCCAAAAAACGTTCCACACCCTCCGCCGAACCCGGCTTAACCGACCGGTAGCCGGCCAGCGTAAACTGGCGGCCGAAACGCGCGTGCTGTGTCCAGCTGCCGGAAGCCTGCACCGTTTCCCCCATAAAAGGGGCCGGTCCCCTGTAGACCGCCGTTACCATACCCAGGGCAGCGCTCCGGATCCGAAAGACGCAAAATTGTTTATTATCGCTTTGGAATACTATCGATTCCACAGTTCCTTCAATTATATCCATGCAATACCTCTGCGTTAAGGAGACGCTGATTATATGAGTTTCCTTAATTCTTTGCTTTGTTCTATTATAACACAATCTCTGCTCTCCGGCTGTACCTGTAGTCCTGCTTTTGACAACTGTGCCGGCCTCTGTTATAATGAATGCACACGTAAAAAATATTCAATAGTTGTAAAACACAGAACGGGCAGGCGTATCCTGCCGACAGTTTTAAAAAGGAGATCATATTTTGAAAACAGGATTATTAGTTGCCGCAGACCTCTACGGCTGCGCGGAAGACTCACTGGCTCAGGAAGCGTTAACACACATTCTGGAAGAACGTGCAAAAGAAAATCATATGCAGATGCAAAGCATACGCACCGAACAGGAAAACGAGACCGAGTACGGCATTTACAGTATTTGCAAGGCCGGTCATATTATCTTACATGTGAATTACGAAAAAGGGTTTGTGGCCATAGACGGTTTTTCCTGCAATGAAGAGGCCGACCCGGAAAAGCTGGTTCGGGAACTGTGCAGTTTCCTTGCACCCGATAAAATGAAGCTGACCTATGTGGACCGGGGAGATTACGGTAAAAAAGCCGACATGAAACCGAGGCACCGGAACAAATCGCGCAAGATCACCCAGATGCGCAATATGACAAAACGGTTTGGCAAATTGCTGATGAAACCGAAATCACTGTAAATATATTTTTTACATTCCCGCATATAAGACAACAGAGCCGGGCAACCATGCCCGGCTCTTATTATTTCTCTCCAAGTCAGATGCGTATATCAGTTTCCGCGGTAACTCATAAAAGCCTGTTCGCCGTATTTTACAATTACGTTCCACAAAACGGTTCCCTTGCGGATATCCAGCTTGTCAATATTGTTGACCATGGCTCCGCCCTGTATCGGTAATATATTTCTGTTATAAATTACATGATGAACATAATACAGTTCGGAAGTTTTCACATCAAACTGGATCATGCCTTTTTCATCTGCAACCGCTTCCTGGCCTTTTTCTTTTGTGGTATTATACAGCATGATAACGCCCGGCATGGGCACATTGTCCCGTGTCATAAACTGAAAAACAATTTTGGCCGTACCCTGCTTGCGAATCGCCTGGGCCTCTTTCGTATAATGGTTTTTATACGGATTTTCATCACTGGGCGCAGCAAAAGCGACCATAGACAGCGAGGTCACAAAGACCGTCAATAAACTAACCAGCAGCAAAGAAACTTTTTTCATGAGAAAACCTCCCAAATTATTAAACTCGTTGAAACGTTGTTGATACACAGTTGCTCAGTTACTATTATCTTTAACATACATTATAACATAAACGCTGCATCTTTTTGCAACATAAACGGAACATAAATTGATTTATTCCGCAATTTCTCCCAAAATCACTTCATCCTCTTTCCCTTCTTCCTGCAGTGCCACTTCAATGGTCTCACGACGGGAAGTCGGAACATTTTTACCTGCATAATCGGCACGGATCGGCAGTTCCCTGTGTCCGCGGTCAATGAGGACAGCCAGCTGGATCGAATTCGGTCTTCCCATGTCAATAATGGCGTCCAGCGCAGCACGGATCGTGCGTCCGGTATACAGCACGTCGTCCACCAGGACAATATGTTTCCCGGTAATATCAAAATCGATTTCCGTTCCGTGGATCACCGGGTTATAGCCCATGGTGGTCAGGTCATCCCGATACAGCGTGATATCAAGGGAGCCTACAGGAACCTCAACATTTTCAATTTTCTGAATCTCCTCGGCAATCCTTGCAGCCAGGGGAACGCCCCGGGTACGGATGCCCACCAGGGCCACATTCTCCACGCCCCGGTTTTTTTCCGTAATTTCATGGGCGATGCGGATCAGCGCGCGACGGATACCGTCTGCATCCATAATCGAAGTTTTTTTAATAATATTCTTCATCGTTTCCACCTCGTATTTATATTAAACTAAATTTTTGTCTTTTCATAGTCATTTTCTGCAAAATTGCTGTAAATTTTTTTAAAGAGACGCTGATTCAATGAGTTTGTGCGATGACCAAGGGCCATACGCACCTGCCGGTCAAAACTGCCCGTTGTGCAGACGGGTCATGATTTTCTGCATATCTTCCGGTAAAGGCGCTTCAAAATGCATCGGTTTCCCGGTCCGCGGATGAATAAAATCCAGTGTCTGGGAATGCAGGGCCTGCCCCTTTATGGAAAACGGCGTTTTCATGGGAGAATATTTGGGATCCCCTACCAGCGGATATCCCAGATGTTCCATATGCAGGCGGATCTGATGGGTCCGTCCGGTCTTTAAACTGCACCGGACCACCGTAAAACGGCCAAACCGCTCCAACACTTCATATCCTGTAATTGCCTCACGACCGCCTTCCGTCACTACAGCCATCCGTTTCCGGTCATTTTTATCCCTGTCCATCCGGGTTTCAATCAGTCCGTTGTCCGCTTTCACATTGCCACGGACGATGCACAGATAGGTCCGCCTTGCCGTTTTATCCTGAATCTGTTTGGAAAGAGAAACATGGGCTTCGTCATTTTTGGCAACGATCATGATGCCGCTGGTATCCTTATCCAGCCGGTGCACGATACCGGGGCGGATCACCCCGTTGATGCCCGACAGGTTCTTACAGTGAAACAGCAGCGCATTGACCAGCGTGCCCGTATAATGTCCCGGCGCCGGATGCACTACCATGCCTCTGGGTTTATTGAGCACGATTACATCTTCATCTTCATAGATGATATCCAGCGGAATGTTTTCCGGCTCCGCTTCCAGAGGAACCGGCCTAGGCAATACGACCTGAAATACATCTCCCGCTTTAACTTTATAATTCGGCTTGATCAGTTTGCTTCCTTTACAGACGCGTCCTTCGTTCAACAAAATCTGGACATGGGAACGGGTGCTCTCCAGCATATCCGCAAAAAATACATCAGCCCGTTTCCCGGAATCGGCGGTATCCGCCGTCACCGTACGTATATCTTCTTCCATGTCCTGCGCTGCAAGGTCCGGTTCCTCTCCGGTATCATTCCAGACAATGGCAGCAGCCGGAACCTCTGTTTCATTCAGTTTTCCAGAAATCCGTTCTGTAGCATGCCCCATAAAATCAGTCCTACCCCTACGCATATGGCAATATCCGCAACATTAAACACCGGCCAGATACGAAAATCAAAAAAGTCGATGACCAGTCCGGTCCGAACCCTGTCCCACAGATTTCCCAGGGTACCTCCCAGAAACAGCGCCGTCCCGATCCGTGTCCGCCAGCCTTCCGCCAGAATATCCTTCCGCATCCACCAGATCGCGATTACAGCTGCCACACCGATTGCCAGGAAAAACATCCTGTTATGCGGCAGCATGCCAAACGCTGCCCCCGGATTCAAAACATACGTTATATGAAAAATATTTTCAAAAACCGGAATGCTGTCCCCTTCCGTCATTTTTGAAACCACCGCCATCTTGGTGATCCGGTCCAGGAACACCACCAACAGCGATACCCATAATAAAATCATAACCGCTCCCAGGAAGTCTGTTCAGAAATTACTGCCAACCATTTTCTGCAGCAAACCCATATACAGTATTATTATAACAAAAACCCCGCTGCCTGTCAGCAGGCAACGGGGCAGCAATACATCATTAATACATAACCTTATTGGCAATAACCAGACGCTGGATCTGGTTGGTGCCTTCATAAATCTGCATGATCTTGGCGTCACGCATACGTTTTTCAGCCGGATTTTCTTTGGAATAGCCGTAACCGCCCATAATCTGCACCGCGTTGGTCGTAACTTCCATGGCAGTATCCGCTGCAAAGCACTTCGCCATGGCAGCTTCTTTGGTAAACACAACGCCTTCGTCACGCATCGCGCAGGCACGGTACACCAGCAGGCGGGCCGCGTCAACTTTCATGGCCATGTCCGCCACCATTTCCTGCACCATTTCAAAGGAAGCAATGGGCTGGCCGAACTGTTTCCGTTCTTTCGCATACGCAACCGCCACATCCAGGGCCGCCTGAGCCAGACCTACGGAAACCGCGCCCACAAACGGACGGGCGGAATCCAGTGTCTGCATGGCGATGCGGAAGCCCTGGCCTTCACGGCCGACACGGTTGCTTTCCGGAATCACCACGTTATCCAGAATCAGTTCACAGGTATTGGAAGGACGGATGCCCATCTTATCTTCTTTACGGCCAACCTTAAAGCCGGGGGTTCCCTTCGGAACGATAAATGCGGTCAGGCCGCGGATGCCGCCATCCTTACGGGTATTGGCAAAAATCAGGTAAATGTCCGCAATACCGCCGTTGGTAATAAAGGCTTTCGTCCCGTTCAGCGTGTAGGTTTTCTTTTCCTTATCATGGACAGCGCGGGTAGAAACACCGCCGGCATCCGAACCGGCGCCGGGTTCCGTCAGAGCAAAGGCAGCCAGGCCGCCTTCGTTCAGGATATCGCACCACATGCGTTTCTGTTCGTCCGTACCGGCAATCAGAACCGGAGCCGTAGCCAGGGCGTTGGCAGCCATGGAAGTGGCCACGCCGGCACAGCCCTTGCCCAGTTCTTCATACATCATGGCAACCGTCACACTGTCCAGGCCCAATCCACCGTATTCTTCAGGAACAATTACATTCAGCAGCCCCATATCAGCAGCCATTTTAAACAGTTCCGGACGGGTTGCATTTTCCGCGTCCATCTCACCTGCAATAGGGGTAATTTCCTTTTCAACAAACTCGCGCACCATTTCCTGCAATTCGAGCTGTTCTTCCGTAAATCCAAAATTCATTGCGATCCTCCTAAATACGGTATCTATATTTTTCAAATAAAACTTTTTTAAAACAAAACATCCGGTCAATACTTGTTGTATTTTACCACAAGTCTACTTATAAGACAACAAGTCTCTGAAGAAAATTTCACAAAGTTCACAATACAAACAGGTTTTTCAGCCAATTTTTCCGGAAAATGCCGGACTAAAAACCTGCGGCCGGTTCCCCGCAAGGCTGTCATCAGTCAATAATATTCTGTTTGTAATCGTGATATAACGCGTAGAGACTTTCTTTCAGTTTCTGCATCTCCAGGAATTTGGCAGAGACCGCATCATGATCACCGGCCTCTATCGCTTTTTTGATTTCCGTAAAAATGCAGTCTTCCTTTGCGGAATCTTTAGCCAGTTTATTCCGTACGGCCTGAATCTTTTTCCAGATGGCATTGTCGAAGGCGGTTCCGGTATTGGCGTCGTGGAGCTTTTTGGCCGCGATTACATCCGCCCGGACTTCGGGGATCAGCCGGTTCAGCAGTTCCGTCTTCCAGCGGATCATGGCGCCTTCCGCGAAGGAACGGAGCACAGCTTCATCAAAGATACCGCCTTCCATAATCACTTTTTTCTTGGCCGGGAATTTTTCCCAGTTCCGGATATTTTCCCACACGGTAGCAGGCGGTTCGCCAAAGAGTTTGCTGCGCTCTTCCGCCGTAAAATCTTCAAACACATCTTCTTCGGTGCGGTATTCCCTGTCTTTTTCCAGATAAAACCCTTTCTGGCCGGCCTTTTTGGAAATTTCCTTTTCCAGCTGCGCCAGCGTTTTCTTGCTTGCCGCACAGGCCTTGATGCCGTCCAGGGCGGCCAGATAGAACGCTGCGATGGCGATATAGGTGTTGGTGTACGGATTCGGGGAACGCATCTCGATACGGGTTGCCAGCGGGTTGTCCAGATCCCGGATCAGACCGGCCAGAATGGTCCGGTTGCGGGAAGGAATGTCCGGGGCAAGACCCAGGGACGTCACAATGCAGACCGGCGCTTCAAAGCCCGGTTTCAGTCGGTTGAACGCATCGGTGGTGGCGGAGATGAACGGATTGATGGCTTCATAATTTTTCATGATGCCCATGATGGCGCCGTACCCCACAGCAGACAGGAAATCCTTATGCATATCGGCCGGGGCAAACAGGTTCACGACTTTTCCATTTTTCAGTTTGGCCGCAATGCCCACATGGGTATGCTCGCCGCTGCCCGCCACGCCGGGAATCGGTTTTGCCTGGAAGGAAATGTCCAGGCCGTTCTGCCGGAAAACTTCCTTGACGATAATACGGGCCAGAATTTCATTGTCCGCCGTCTGCAGGCCCACGTTGTATTTCCAGTCCACTTCCAGCTGTTCATTGATATGGGTCATATGGCCGGAGGAATCAATCTGTCCTTTGACGCCGCCGCATTCCTTATGTCCCATCTCCGGCTCCAGTCCGTACAGCTCCAGCATTTCAATGGTCTGCTCCAGCGCCGTGCGCACATTGCCGCGGGTGCGCTGCCAGTACATTTCCTGCATGACCTGGGAGGAGGACAATGCTTCAATGGGAGAATTTTCCCGGGGGGATTTTACCCAGAATTCCAATTCGGTGGCCGTCGTGAAAACCAAATGGGCAATTTCATTAACATCGATATTTTCCAGCCCCGGCATATGCGGATACTTTTTCAGCAGCGCCAGCAGCTCGTCTTCCACATACCGCAGGGATTTTTTCAAAAGGGAACGGGAGTCCACGTATTCCCCGTTATGGGTCAGGAAGCAGGGCATGCGCAGAGTGCCTACCATGCGTCCCTTTTCATCAAAGTGTTCGTAGTTATAATCCACGTACCAGTTTACATCTTTATCTACTTCCATGTCCACACGGGCATCGTTCAGGGTGGCGATACCGGGCAGCACCACGGAAGAGCCGTCGGTTTGGGCCGCGCTTCCGGTCAGGAATTTGTCGATGTCATGCAGAAAGATATTGACAGGAATCTTTTCATCCGTATCATTTCCTGCCAGGTCCACGCCCATCAGAGAAACAAACTGCACCTCTTTATGATCGGCTAATAACTGCAGTAAGGTTTCTTTTGTCTGCTGCGAAGGTTTAATGACATAAAGCAATTCACTTTTCCCCATAATATTCCGGCACCGGGCCGTTTCCCCTCCTTTTATGCTTTCTGTAAAGAATAGCATTTTTAACATTATTTTTTATTTTAACAAATCCGTTCTTAAATGTCTATAAAAGCAAGCTGTAATGAAATGTATACATTTTTATGCCGGTCTAAACTGTTTCAAATATCGCAACTGGTACTAAAATCAGTTTTTCCGGCAGAACACGCTGCGCTTGCCACACAAGAAGGCTTACATTACGCGCACAATATGGCAATGATTTCTTCCAGGCGGTCGTACTGCCGTCCGCCCAGACTGATTTCTTCCACCAGCGTGTCCAGTGCCTGGATTCCGTTCCGCAGACGGGCCTCCGTAAATTTTGTTCCTTCCTTCTGCCACATGCTGATCAGGAACGGTGCCTTGTGGGATTCCGCCGCAATCTGACTGGCAGAACGCCCCAGCCGTTCCCCTTCTTTTACCATCAGGATGCTGCGAAGATGGGTCAGCAGTTTGGCCGCCAGCAAAGGCAAATATGTATTTTTCTTTTGTTCCTCTGCCAGCAGCTGCAGCGCCAGCACCGTATTTTTGGCCGTGATGGCATTATTCAGGGCAAACACGCCGATTTCCGGCAACGCGGAAAACAGCATATCCACATCCGCCGCGGTCCAGTTCTTCCGGTCTCCTGCATACACGGCGATCTTTTCCACTTCCGCAGCCAGCAGCTGCAAAGGCGGATTGTCCACGGTTGCCAGGTATTCCTGGATGCGCTGCACCGCGCCCCTGTCCAGGCGCCCGCCCCGCTGTTCCGCCTGCCGGGCCAGCCAGGCCGGCAGATACCGGGAGTCTACAGGGGAACAGTCCACAAACACCGTTTCCTTCTGCAAAAACTTGGTAAATTTCTGCCGCCCGTCCATCTTTTCGGCCTGCAGGATCACCGTACAAAAATCCGGTACATCGCACAACAGGTTCTGGAACTGCTCCTGCTTTGAAAGGCTCGTTTCCTTTGTCTTTTCTTTCGCTTTCCCTTTCCCGCCGGTTTTGGGTTTTTTCCCTTCCGCTTCCGCCTTGGGGTTTAGCAGTTCTTTATCCGTAATGAAAATGACTGTCCTGCCGCTGAAAAAGGGATAGGTGTTAATCAGCGTGTCCAGCTTTTTCATGTCCGTTTTTTCTTCAAATACAGAAATATCGCGGCTGTCGGTTGGCGTATCCGTAAAAATGGTATCCAACAGGGTGCGGCGGACCAGATCCCGGTAATAGGGTTCTTCCCCCACGATGCAAACCACCGTGGGGATGTTTCCGTTTTCAATTTGTTTGATAAATACATCCGGGGCCAGGCCGGAGGATTTTGGTTTCATGGCAATAATTTCTCCGAAAAGCTGATTTTACAGTTCAGGAAAAGAAATGAGCAAAACATCGGAAATAATTGCGTCATTCCATGAGATGAAATGTGCCTGCGGCTTCGGAACTCGAAATCGCGTTAAGGGGCAACCCGCCTCCCACTTCCTCACTGCGCACGCTCACTCTGTTCGCGTTGCTCGGTATCGTCAGACTGGGCCCCTTCCGGGTTGTCCCTCAACGCTCAATGAGTGACGCACTCGTTTCAGGCGTTTTGCTTATCTCTTCGCTATACCGTATTATTTTGCACACATAAAATACGATACTGATTTGGTTGGGCAATAGCCAGACATACAAACTTAATTTATTATATCATGAACCCTGCTGAATTAAAATTGGTTTTCGTGGTAGCGGTAGCTGTACCAGCGCAGCTTGTCTTTGCCAATAACGACCTTGATCGCGCCCAGCTGATCTGTCCGCAGGGGGATGATATGCCGGGCGGCCAGACGTTCCAGTGTGTCCTGTGCCGGATGACCGTACCGGTTGTGTTTTCCGCAGGAGATTACGCCGCAGCGGGGCCGGATGTGTGCAAGAAAATGGGGGGACGAAGAAGTTTCCGAACCGTGATGGCTGACTTTCAGGACGTCTGCCTGACGTAATAACGGCATGGCGTTTTCTTCCGTTTCCATATCCGCGTCACCGGTAAACACAAGGGAATGTCCCTGACAAAACAGCTGCAGGACTAACGAAGAAGCATTGGTGGCCGTAACTAAAGCAGTGGAAGATGTTTTGTCAGATGCAGAAGCTACCACGATTTTGCAGTCTCCCACATTCCACTGTTCTCCTTTTTGCAGTCTGTACACGTTTGCCTTATGTTCCACAACCCTCAGCAGCGCCTGCAAATCAGCGGATGTTTCTGCACCGGCGCCCAAAAACACATTTTTTACTGGCAGCCCGGCCGCCACATCGGCGGCGCCCCCGGCATGGTCGTGGTCGCCATGGCTCAGGCAAAGCACATCGATTTGTTTTACACCGAAGTAACGAAGATACGGCAGCAACACCATGCGGGAAATATCTGCCTCCCCCTGCAGACCGCCCGTATCGATTAAAATGTTCTTTCCCTCCGGTGTCCGGATCAGTGCCGCGTCCCCCTGCCCCACATCGATAAAGTGAACCGTTAAATCCTGAGGCAAAAGATAACGCACAAGATTGATCAGAAGAAAGATGCAAACCATAGTCCCAAGGCAGAATTTTCTCTGCCGGGAGGACAAACGACTGAGCGGACCCAAATCAAATAAGGAAGCGATAAACCCTGTGTAGCAGAAATATTGCACCTTGTGCCACCCGGCAACATCCAAGGTTGCAAAGGGTAAATCAGCCAGCAGTTTTCCCGCCGCAACCGCACCCTGCAGCAGGCGTTCCGCGGCAGCAAAGGGTACGCTGACGATAACAGCAAAGATACCGTTTCCCTGATGCACATCGCCGGCAAAAGGAAAAAGAATACCGCAAAGCATGCCTCCGACAGACCCCAAAAATGAAAAGAAGAGTCCTGTCAGAAATAGCAGCACGGCCAGTTCCAGCGCCGGAAGCAAAAGCAGATTGCTGGCCAGCCCGATCAGGGAAACCCGGTGAAAGTAATACACGGAAAACGGAAAAGAAAAAATCTGTGCCGTCAGTGTCACGCCCAGCACCGTCCGCAGCCAGTCCGGAAGACTCTGAGGAATGTATGCGGTCACTTTCGGCCCTGCCAGCAGCAATCCCGCAGTGGTCACGAAAGAAAGCTGAAAGCTGATGTCAAACAGCCAGAAAGGATTTGCCAGCAGCAAAGTCCAGGCGGTCAGCAACAGCAAACGGACGCTGTCCGCCTTCAGTTTCCGGCTGCGGCCCCAGAGCAGCACACAGGCCATAGCCACGGAGCGAAGCACCGCCGGCTGCAACCCGCAGAGCAATGCGTACAGAACTAAAAACAGCTGTACAAACATGTTTCCTTTTTTCCCGGCCGGACGCAGCAACGCCTGCAGTATCAGCGCCAGTACCGCCACATGGGTGCCGGATACAGCCAGCAGGTGCGCTATGCCGTTGTCCCGGAATACGTCCGCCTCTTCCGGCGCCACGCCCTGATACCCGCCCAGCACCATGCCCGGCAGGATAGCCCCCGTGCCGGTGCGCAGCTGCGCCAGGGCGTTTTTCCTCACCTTCTGCGCAAGAGCCGTAAAGCGGAACCGCAGCGGGAGCGGTTCTCCCGATTCCTGTAACTGAGCGGGCGAAACCGTTATGTTTCCGTAAATTCCTTTCATTTTATTAAAATGATAGCCGTCGTATGTTCCCGGGTTTCGCAGAAAAACCGGTTCCTTCAATACGCCCCCTATCCGGATTTTTCCGGACAGCAGCTTCCGCACGGTCAGGTCAGCATTTTTGGAATCGGTTTTCACAAAAATCCTCACCTTACCGTGCAGCGGCCACTCTGCCGCAAACACGGCGCTGATTCCCTGTTCCTTTCTGCGTATGCTGTCCGGTTCTACGGCGCCCTGCAGAATCAACTGTTTCCCCGTCAATCCCTGCCAGTTTTTCTGCATTTTTATCTTTCCGTCCGCGGCCATGAACCCGCCTATAAATATAACAAGAGAAAACAACACGCAGGCCAGACGGTGTATGTTGTCCCTGTCCAGCAACGCCGCTTTGCCGCCCCGCCGGATTTGCACCAGGCAGTACAGCACGCATGCTGCGAAAACCGTAGAGAGTGACAAACGAAAAAGATGCGAACGCTCGTAAAACCCGAGCAAATCGCCTGCACAATAACAAAGGAACAGAAGACACAACCACTTGATAAACAAATTTACATTTCCCTCTTTCTTAAAAACCATGGACTAAAGAATCTTAAAGAATGCACTAAAAGACAGATGCTTACAGCGCCAGACAGCGTTTCATCCTGGCGAATTTTGCCGGGCCGATGCCGGGCACCTGCATAATATCTTCTATACGGTGAAACCCATGCTTATTTCTGAAAGCAAGGATCCGGCGGGCCGTGGCGTTTCCCACTCCGGGTAGTTGTATCAGGTCTGTTTCGGTAGCTGAATTCAAATGCACAAGAACCGCGTTACCAGCGTTTCTTCCGGTTTTCTCTTCACGCCTGTTTCCGTCCGGTTGCATTTCGGGCCAGCCTGTTGCCGCAGATTGGCTGCCATCCGCAGTTTCCCATTTTTCTTGCGCCCTCTTTTGAGAATGATTTTGCGCAGCATCATTATAGTGCCCGTCCCCCGCTATTTCCCCGGAAATACCGGCTTCCTTTGCTGATTTTCGTTCCTGCATTTTCTGTTTCAGTCTCGCCTTTGACAGTCTCGGGACTTTGATGTGTCCGCCATCTTTACATAACTGGGCCAGGTTTACCCTGTCCATGTCCGCTTCCTCCGTCACGCCGCCTGCCAGTTCGATGACCTGCTGCGCCCGGCTGCCTTTTGTCACTTCGTAAAGGCCCGGCTTGGCCACTGCGCCGCTGACACACACTGTGATTTTTATTTCCTGTACCTGTTCCGCCACCGGTTGCTCCGCAATCTTCTGCACCTGCCGGTCTGCTTCTTCGTTACCACTCCACCAGGAAGCAGCGCTGCATAAGGCGACGCTGGCACAAAGAAGGCCCAGCTTCTGGATTGTTCGTTTTTCCATTGCAATCCCATCCTTTCTAAAGAAAAATGATGATTAATTTTAGGAAGAGAAATCGTAAAACCGTACATGATTACTATTCCATGGATTCATTCGCCTGTGGCTTCGAAACTCGAAGTTGCGTTGAATGGCAACCCGCCTCCCACTTCCTCACTGCGCACGCTCACTCTGTTCGCGTTGCTCGGTGTCGTCAAACTGGGACCCTTCCGGGTTGCCCTGTCAACGCTCAACGAAATAGCGTAATCATTTCCGATGTTTTGCTTATTTCTTTTCCGAAACTACTTACTACATTTCCTAAAACAAAAAGACGAACAGATTTCTTCCAAGCATACCATTTCCGATATACAAAAAAGAAGTCTATTCGTCTTAATTTATTTGCGATAATTCTATTCACAAACATTACGTGCCTCTTTTTCCCTTTACCCATCCTGCTCACAATGAAAAGGAGCGTCGGCTCCGGGCAAAAGTATCGCCGGGGAACCGACTGATGTTTTCAATCATCAACAGGATCGGTAAAGAACAAAAGTGTGCAGCCCTGCAGAATGGTCACAGGTCTGCGAAAATTTGCAGGGAGACGCTGTACGACCGGCATCTCCCTTATTCATTTTTAATTTACGGAAGAGACACTGACGCAGTCAGTCACAAAAAGCACCGGTCAGCGCACAAACTCATTTGATCAGCGTCTCCTTAAAACTATTTTACCACAATATTTACCAGTCTGCCCGGTACCGCAATTACCTTGCGTACAGTTCCGTCACCGATCAGGGATTTGATTCGCTCATCGGCCAGGGCAACTTTTTCCAGTTCTTCTTTGGACGCTTCGGACGGAACCACCAGACGGCCCCGCACTTTGCCGTTGATCTGCAGAACGATCTCTACATTATCAACTTTCAGCGCCGATTCATCGTAAGTCGGCCAGGACTGGTCGTGAACGCTGGTGTTCTCATCGATTACGCCATGCCACAGCTCTTCCGTAACATGAGGCACAAAGGGAGCCAGCAACAGCAGCAGATCCTTTACGGTTTCGTAAACCAGACCTGCATTGTATTCCTTCTTGGCGTCTTTATAAGCATACATGGCATTCACCAGTTCCATGAGGGAGCTGATGGCGGTGTTGAAGTTGAAACGCTGCTCAACGTCTTCTGTTACTTTTTTAATGGAAGCATTCAGAGCACGGCGCAATTCCTTATCCGCTTCGTCCAGACCCGCAGCGTCATAGGAAGCAACTTTCTGCGCCACAACATCTTTGTAATGCCAGATGATACGCCATACGCGGTTAATGAAACGGAAGCTGCCTTCCACGCCCTGGTCGCTCCACTCCAGCTCGCGTTCCGGAGGAGCGGCGAACAGAATGAAGAGGCGGGCCGTGTCGGCGCCGTATTTTTCCAGAATCTCTTCCGGAGAAACCACGTTGCCCAGCGATTTGCTCATCTTGGCCCCGTCTTTGATTACCATACCCTGGGTCAGCAGGTTGGTAAAGGGTTCGTCGTAGTCCACCATACCGGCGTCCCGCAGCACTTTCAGGAAGAAGCGGGAGTACAGCAGATGGAGGATAGCGTGCTCGATACCGCCGATGTACTGGTCAACCGGACCCCAGTAGGCGTTGGCTTCCTTGGCAAAGGGAGCCTTGTCATTCTTCGGGTCGGTGTAACGCAGGAAGTACCAGGAAGAACACAGGAAGGTGTCCATGGTGTCCGTCTCACGGGTAGCGTCCGCGCCGCATTTCGGGCACTTGCAATGAAGGAAGCTCTCGCTGGTGGCCAGCGGGGACTTGGCGCCTGCATCAAATTTTACGTCTTCCGGCAGCAGCACCGGCAGATCTTCTTCCGGTACCAGCACTTCGCCGCAGTTGGGGCAGTAAATGATGGGAATGGGAGCGCCCCAGTAACGCTGACGGGAAATCAGCCAGTCGCGGAGACGGTAGTTAACGCGGCGTTTGCCTGCTCCGATGCGTTCGATCTCATCGCTGACAGCGGACATGGCTTCGATGTTGGTCATGCCGTCGAACTTGCCGCTGTTTACCATGATGCCGTCTTCTTCATAGGCATCGGTCATATCTTCCAGCTTCAGTTCTTTGTCTTTGGGCTGGATAACCAGAATCTTGGGAATACTATATTTGGTAGCAAACTGCCAGTCACGGGAATCGTGGGTGGGCACGCCCATAACCGCGCCGGTACCGTAATCAAACAGTACGTAGTTGGTGATCCAGATCTGTACCTTGTGACCTGTCAGGGGATGCACGCAGTCAAAGCCCGTGTACATGCCCAGCTTTTCACTGGTGCTGGAAGTACGCTCGATATCGCTGGTGTTGCGCACTTTGTCGCAGAATTCACGCAGCTCTGCTTCCCGGGGATTGCCCTGCAACATTTTTTCCACAATGGGATGCTCCGGCGGAACGACCACAAAGGTAACGCCCTGAATCGTGTCCGGACGGGTGGTGTAAACCGGCAGCTTTTCGTCCAGCGCCGGCACGTCAAAGCTGAATTCCAGGCCTTCGCTGCGGCCGATCCAGTTTTCCTGCATCACCTTAACGCGTTCCGGCCAGCCGGGAATCTTTTCCAGATCCTTCAGCAGCTCGTCCGCGTAATCGGTAATCTTGAAGAACCACTGGCTCAGCTGTTTCTTGTGCACTTCATGCTTGCAGCGCCAGCATTTTCCGTCTTCAACCTGTTCGTTGGCCAGCACCGTGTTGCAGTGGTCGCACCAGTTTACGGAAGAATTCTTCTTCACCGCCAGGCCGCGCTTGTAGAACAGTTCGAAGAACCATTCCGTCCATTTGTAATAATCAGGCTTACAGGTAATGGCTTCCCGGTTCCAGTCGTAGGAAAGACCCAGCTGTTTTAACTGGCGGGTCATATTTTCAATATTTTCCAGCGTCCATTTCTTGGGAGGGATCCCATGCTCGATAGCCGCATTTTCCGCCGGCATGCCAAAGGAGTCAAAGCCCATGGGATGCAATACATTAAAGCCCCGCATGGTGCGGAAACGGGCAACCACGTCACCAATGGAATAGTTACGTACGTGGCCCATATGCAGATTGCCGGAGGGATACGGGAACATCTCCAATACATAGGATTTGGGTTTGGCCGTATCAATCTCGCGTTTAAAAGTGTCGTGCTCTTCCCAGTACTGCTGCCATTTCTTTTCTATGGCATGGGGAGCATATTTTTCTTCCATCATATTTATAACCTCCCGGGTTTAAGTAACTAATATAATATATTTTTTTTGCTCGTTGCTTTGCTCATTAAATTCAAATGAATAATCCCGAACATTGCTGTAACTATTAAATTATACAACTCTACACAGTATTCGTCAATTTTAATAAGAAAATATTGTTACTATATAAATGAAAAGCAACGGCGGGAAAGACTGCGCAAAAACGCTCACAATGTTTTTGCTTCAGTTCTATTCCGCCGTTGACTTTTCTTCAACAATTTTCCAGATATCAGAATATGAATTACCAGATGACCTTGACACTTTCATGCCATTACTACTAACCTATTTCTTTATCAAAAACTAATTTTAATTATTCCTCTTTCTCATACACATCCAACATTCTTTTCAAATACTCTACATACCCCTTCCGTGCCTCTTCAGGTTTTAAAACTTCCACCCCATCGCCGTAGCGGGCCAGCGTCTGATAAAGCCCGGTGTTCACAATGGATTTCATGTAAACGGTTAACGAGCCGTCACCATTTTCTTTGACCCTTTCTGCACTGAGTACCAGCTTACTGTCTGACAGAACATGTTCCACCCTTATCACAATTTCTCTTGGTTGGATGCCGCTCCACATATTTTTCATGATACGGCGGTACGTCTGTATATCTGCAAAACCGCCGCCATCAGACAGAACTTTTATTTCACCAATCTTGCGCGCAGGCTCGTCCGTTTCTTCTACCCTCTCCATGCGGCTCACTTTAAAACTGAAAGGAGCGTTTCTATAACTTTTCCCCGCAGCAAAGGCCGCCGTCAGATAATATTCTTCTTCATATAAAGATAACGCATAAGGACTCACTTCATATCTCACTGTACGTTCCCCGCCCGGCTTTTTGTACCAGAACTTCACTCTTTTCTTTTTCTGAATACAACGGAACAGCGTGTCCAGCTTATATTTCATCGTAATATCTTTGCTTTTCATCTTGGGATCCATTACAGTCGTGGCGGCAATCATCTCGTCGCCGGATTCTGTTGCCATCTCCCGCAGGCGTTCAATTATAAATTCACTTTCTTCCAAGGGCAGATAACGTGCGTTGGCAATGTTGTCTGCCAAAATTTTTAATTCGTAATTTTGGAAAAGCTGTCCGTCGGTCATGAAGCTGCCGCTGTAATTTGTCACGATATCATAGCCTGCGTCTTTCAGCGTAGCTAAGTCCGCGGCAATAGTTTTGATATTGCTGACCTCAATCCCCTGCTCCACCACTTTGTTCATGATCTGGTTTTTGGTGAGGGGATGATCCTCATCGGTACGCTGCATGATTTTTAACACAGCCAGCAGGCGCAGCTTATCATTCCCAACATTTTTCTTTTCCGCAGTTTTTGTGTTTTGCTTTTTGTCCGTCATTCCGTTTTCCTCTTTTCAGTACATCCGTCGTTTCACAGCAAAGAAATACATTGAAGTCAAATTTGCAACGCATCCCCATCTTCCAACAGTACAATCTCCCGTTCCGGCAGCAGTTCCCTCATGGCATCCGGATGTTCCGTATGGATGGGAATAATGTGCGCCGGGTTGACCGCGTCCACAAACTCTTTAATTTCTTCCGGCAAGGCGTGTCCGCCCGCATGGATAAAGGCAGTAATCTTATACGGTTTTAAGAAATCACAAAGGTATTCATTTTTCGCCGGGCCTTCTTTCAGATACCCGCTCCACATGGAATATACGATGGCGCTGTCCTTTTCATCGTAGTAGTGCTCCAACATCCACTTGCTCCAGTAATTGGGACGGATCAACGCAACAAATCCCCGTTCATCCATCCAGTCCTGCAGTTTCGGGTTCTCTATGTCTTTTACGTAATCGGGAAAATAGGCATATGCATCATTAATTCGGTAAAAAGGCTTCGTCTTACCGTAATTCTTTGTCACATATTGCAAAATAATATTCTGGTACAGGTCACTCACCATCGGTCTACGGTAATTACGATGATGATAAAACTCTGCAATGCGATCAATATGGGTACTGGAGCAGAGTACTAAGACTTTTTTGTACTTTTTCATCAGCGTATCAATCTGCGCTAACACGTCCATTTCTGTAGGACTGCTACGCTTCTGGTCGGGCAGCATGGTGCCTTCGCAAATCAGATAATCAATGGAAGCAATATGCGTTTCTGCCAAGTGTTTTTTTACCGCATCAAGCCACTTCTTTCCTTCATAACCGTGCAGGGAAAAACCTCCTGTATGCAAAACGGTTTTGCCTTCTGCTTCAATGAGCAGCATGTAAGCGTCCAGCGCACTGTGAGAAGTCAGCAACGGCGTAACAGTAATATTTTTAATCTGAATCGGCTGCCCTGCCGTGTAGGTATGCGCAGCCTGTAACCGGTTCACTTTTTCCGTCAGGTCATTGCGCTTGCAGTAAATACTATAAATCTCTTTGGCAGCCGACCCCATGTACAAAGGAATGTCCGGCAATAGCATATCGATCCTACCAATGTGGTCCCCATGGTAGTGCGTAATGAACACCCCGTCACAAGGCTTCGCATTGTCATTGGCAGAATTAATCGGAACCGTAACGCCTGGCAACACAATTACGTTTTCTTCTGTCACGTCAAATTCGTCTTCTGTTTTGCTGCCGGGCAACGGCGTTCCCATATCAATAACGATACGCGCTTCTTCTGTTTTGATTTCCGTAACACAGCCGCCAATCTGATGAGTACCACGATGAATGATGATTTCCATAAGTTTGTTTCCTCCTGTGCAATCGTGTTTTGTATTGTTTTGCGTTTTCATTTCACTGCTATTGTAACACAAAACGAGTTAACTATCATCCGAAATTTTGGATAATTGTTTTTGTTGTCTTTGCTATAATCTGTCACAGAAAAAATAAAGACAACGAGCAAGGAGGAACAATCATGTTATTTTACAAAGCAACACTTCATTGCAATCTCGTAGAAACAGAGAACACCCTAGAAGCCGAAGGACAAAACCGTTTTGATTCATCTTCCAGAAGAAGGTTGAAAGCCACCCTTTGCGAGCGCAACGAAGAATTGTATGACGCCGTATGCCACTACACAACCCTTTGCTTTATTTCTGAATTCAGGCAAGAAAACGAACTTGCAACAGTTTATTTCGCGACAGAGAAAAAAGAAAACTGCATTTATATCTTACAAGCTATCCAAAAGACACTTACTGGAGATTCCGTCTGTGCAGATTTGAAATGGCAGGAAACTACAATATATGATGTACTCAGACATCGCAAAACAGCAGAACAGAAAGATTATCTGGCAGAAGTACCAGACCCGCTATGGGAAAATTTAGAAGATAGTATCGGTAGCTACAGTCCCAAATTTATCTCAGGCAAAGAAGGTATGGAAACTATTCAAAAGCAAAGTGTGTACGACAGCGATGAAGTGCTTCACCAGGCACGAAATTGCTTTGCCGGTGATTTGTTCCGGGAGGAAGTGGAACGCATCTACTCTACCAACAACCCGAAAAAATTTTATGGCATCCCTATTCATTATGATTTTTGTTTCAGTGATACGGATTCTGCCAGAAAGCTCATCGGCTTACTCGCTCAGGCGCTACTGGACAACCAACGGCTTTTGGGCAGACGTATAACAACCATTTCTTTTTATAAAGCAGATTGGGATCGCAGAACCGAATTGTATTGGAACGCATTAGAGGAACTATGCAAATTAGCGAACGGAACCATGATACTCATTGATTTTACAGATACAGAAAATGATGAAAAACCACGCCGCAATCCAATGTTTCTCAATGCATCAGCAGATGAAAAAAACGACGAGACACATGACCGACTGTTTCGAATTATGGAAAAATACCAAAAGAAAACACTGTTTGTACTGTTGGAAAAACCACAGCAACATATTTTACAGAAATATCGTAACAGTGGAAGCATAGCGCTTCCTTTCATACAATT
>JAEEGJ010003771.1_pt1 | contig 55213 bp, 51 predicted proteins | sample 8958761 | NCBI WGS metagenome assembly JAEEGJ01 (sample SAMN16246546, study PRJNA631951) | gut metagenome | biome: gut microbiome; feature: rumen; material: RS-attached | host: Bos | place: Iran: Karaj | collected 2018-10
ATACGCCCCCGAACAAGCGCGTTTGTCCCGTTTGCCTCGGTATGCCGGGTGCCATGCCCGTGCCGAACAAGAAGGCGGTGGAATACGCCATTCGCCTGGGCCTTGCCCTGAACTGCGAAATCGACCTGAACGCCATGTGGACCCGCAAGAACTACTTCTACCCGGACCTGCCGAAGGGCTACCAGATTACCCAGACGGGCGGACTTCCGGTGTACGACCACCCGATTTGCAAGAACGGCTGGCTCGAAATCGTGAAGGAAGACGGCACCAAGAAGCGCGTGGGCATTACCCGTATTCACATGGAAGAAGATGCCGGCAAGCTCATCCACGACATGAGCCCGACCGAATCCCACTTTGACGCGAACCGCTGCGGCACTCCGCTCTGCGAAATTGTGACCGAACCGGATATCCGTAGCCCCGAAGAAGCGGTGCTCGTGCTGAAGAAGATCAAGCAGACGCTGGAATACACCCGCGTGTCCAACGCCAACATGGAAAACGGCAATATGCGCTGCGACGGCAACATTTCTCTGCGCAAGAGCGAAGACGCTCCGTTCGGTATCCGCGCCGAAATCAAGAACCTGAACAGCTTTACGAACCTCGAGAAGGCCCTGTACTGCGAAATGAACCTGCAGGCCTCGACCCTCGATGCCGGTAAGGAAGTGGAACAGTGCACCAAGCGTTACGACCCCAACGCCGACAAGACTATCGTGATTCGCTCCAAGGAAGACGCCCACGACTACAAGTACTTCCCGGAACCGGACATGGTCCGCCTCGTGACTGACCCTGCCTTCGTGGAAGAAATCCGCCGCACGCTTCCGGAACTGCCGGATGCTCGCCGCAAGCGCTTCATGGACGACTTCGGTGTTTCCGAATACGATGCCATGGTGCTTACCGAAGACCGCGACGTGAGCGAATGGTATGACACCGCCGCGAAGAACTGCAAGAATGGCAAGGTCTTGGCCAACTGGGTGATTACCGAGCTCCTTGCCAAGGTGAAGGAACTGGAAGGCGGCCTCAGCGCCCTCAAGATCAAGCCCGAAGACCTCTGCAAGCTCGTGAACCTGATTGCCGACAACACCATCAACGGAAAGATTGCAAAGACGGTCTTCGCCGAGATGTTCGAAACCGGCAAGGATCCTGAAGCCATCGTGAAGGAAAAGGGCCTCGTGCAGGTGACCGACACCGGTGCCATCGAAGAAGTGGTCCGCGCTGTCTGTGCCGAAAACGCTGCCCAGTTCGCCGAATTCAAGGCTGGCAAGGTTGCGCTGAAGGGCTTCTTGGTCGGTATGACCATGCGCAAGTCCGGTGGCAAGGCCAACCCGGGCCTCGTGAACCAGATCCTCGACAAGCTCGCAAAGGAGTAGTAGAGGTGTGAGCTATGAGCACGCTCGTTACACTCGCTTTGGGATATGAGGTAAAGATGTCAAATAGTACATCTACTTTTCCTCATACCTCAAAGGCGCAATGCGCCGACCTCATACCTCAAAGGCGCAACGCGCCGACCTCATACCTCGTGCCTCGTACCCTTTGCATTTTTCTTTTGCTTGTTTTTGCCCTCGCTCTTCCCGCTGTCGCGGCCGACAAACTCGACAAATACGACAGCGCCTATGTGAACACGCTGAACATGACCGACGAAGAAATTGCGGAACTGTATGGCGTGGATTCGACCAAGTTGAACAAGGGCCCGACTCTCCAGGAACTCAACGAAGAAGACCCCAAGTACATCAAGCGCGATTACGACCACCGCCAGCAGGTCATTGTCGGCAGCGTCGTGATGCTTTGCATCGCCGTCGCCATGGTCTTGATGAACAACTACAACCCGAAACGGTAAAACGCAGTCATTCCCCGAGTGGTTAGTGATTAGTGGCTAGTGGTTAGGGGCGCATTAAGAGCGTTCCTTTTGCAATCCTGTTTACTAGTAGGCGTTTGGGGTATGGGGTCGGCGCGTAGCGCCTTTGAGGTGATTGCCCACAACTCATAACTCGTAACTCATAACTCACAACTCACAACTCATAACTCATAACTCGTAACTCACAACTCATAACTCACAACTCATAACTCACAACCCATTTTTTTTGTATTATACATATTGTATAGTATTTCTAAATTTTATATCAATATTGGTAAAAAAGCATTGAAATTTTCCTAAAAACTTTGATTTTGTATAGTATTTTCGTTTGTATTTTTAAAAATATAACGTATATTATATAGTATGAAGCCGATTCTCGAATATAAGGACTACCGCCTGTATATACAGGACTACTACGACGAGCGCAAGCGCTTGGGCGCGTTCTCGTGGCGTGAGTTCTGCAAGAGTGCCGGATTTTCTTCACCGAATTTCTTGAAGCTCGTTTGCCAGGGTGAAAGCAGGCTGGGTACACCGAAAATTGAAAATGTTGCGAACGCCATGGGGCTTGTCGGTTACGAAAAGGATTACTTCCGCGAAATGGTCGCGTTCTGCAACGCCAAGAAGGATTCCGTCAGGAAGGACGCCCTTCTCGAAATGGAAAAAATTGCACGGGAACACAAGATGCGCGTTGTCGACGGCGAAGCGTTCCAGTATTACGAATCATGGAAGTATCCGGTCTTAAGGGAACTGGTCCCGATGATGCCGGGTGCCAACCCGCGCGATATTGCCGAGGAGTGCAAGGAACATGTGTCCGCCGAAGAAGTGCGTGACATCTTGAACTTTCTTGTTAAGGCCGGGTTCCTGAAGAAGGACGGGGACAAGGCCTATTCGCAGACGGAACAGAACGTCATCGGCTCTAACGAGGCTTTGCCCATCGCTATTCGGGCCATGCACAAGGAGATGGCGAACATGGCGGCCCGCGCTGTTGACCGTTATTCTTCAAACGAACGTTATTTCACCGGGTTGACGATCGGTGTGAACGAGGATGCGAGCAACAAGATTATCAACGAGATTGACGCCTGCTGCAAGAAGGTGCTCTCCATTGCCAACGAATGTGACGATTCCAACCAAGTTTGCCGAATTAATTTTCAATTTTTCCCTTTCACGGACAAGATAAAGGAGGCTTCCCATGCTTAAGATTCTTGCTCCTGCCGCATGGCTACTTTCCTTGATACTCATGATTGCGTGTTCTAGCGACGTGGATGTCGCTGGGGGAGGTTCCATCGATCCGAACGCCAGTAGAGATGTCGGTACTGTAAACGAGCCTGGGACGAGTAGTTCGTTGTACAGCTCATCTGTTGAAAAGGACAATGGTTTGGATGTTGCGGAAAGTAGTTCCGAAACAGAAAGCAGCTCTTCTGAAATTGAAAGTAGCTCTTCAGAAGGTGAAGGAGCAAATGTAGGAGATACTATTTATCACCTTGATACGATTGCTACTGAGGAGCCAGATCTTGGTTGGGCACGAAATTTCTCCGCCCAGTGCATCATCGATTATGTCAAAGTGGATCCGGACGAACTTGTTCCCGTTGCGGACGAACCGGTTGCCGCTGCGGACGTTCTGGGCCCCTCAGCGTACAAGTCCGTCGAGGGGGATTCCGTAAACATCTACTTAGATGCTGCTTATCTTAATTTCCCCTGCGATTCGGCGGAAGAGGCTCAATTTTTCAAAGACATTAATTCTCACATCAGAGTCCGTGCTGACCTGGTGGGCGACACCTTGCAGATGACCATTTCCCGGAATAAATCTTGCGCCTGCGCTGCGACGGTTTCTTTTACGCTGGACAAGTCGAGCAAGGATTTTAACTACATTGTTTTTGACTTATGGAGGCCTATTCCGTTCCAGGAAAGGTAAAGGGGGTTGATATGAAGAAGGTTCTTGCACACATTGCCGTCTCGGCTATCATTCCGATGACCCTCGCCCTTGTGGCCTGCGGGGACGAAAAGACTTCAAACGCGATAGACGTGGATTCCCCGGCAACATCCGTGGGGGATTCGGCCTCGACCGCGATTGATCAAGAAATGCCCGACAGCTCCGATAACGAGTCGGACACGAATACGGTCAGTCAGGAGTCGGATTCAATATCCGTTGAATCGGATTCGGCATCCTCAAAAACTGTGCTTGCCAATTCGGGCCCTTGTAGCCTTAATTATACCAATGGAGGAGACCTAGCCTACCTGACTAATAACGAAAAAGTCGGTTACCAGATTATTATTCCGGACGTGTCAGCTATCGGATATTACACGAATAAAGAACTTAAAGCAGAACGTATTGGTGATACCCTGGAGGTTATTTATCCTAGTGATACGATTGCCATATTGGATTGGATATGTTACGTGTATTATACGTTTAATATTCCGGAAGAAGATGCGGATGTCAAATATCTAAAATACATTGATTATGTATACAAGGTCGTTCCTGGCCCCGCTCCCGAAAAAGCGCCCGATACGTCATGTTATCGTATTCCGCCTTTGGATAAACCTTTTGAAGAAGGTGTTTACGATTCAACCTTCTGTATAATAGCTACATTCACCCCGTCTGCCGAAGGTGTTTATGATTCGACCTGGACCGTCTTTCCGTACGACATATATCAATCATCTTCGTCTATTTCGGCAAAAAGTTCGTCCTCGTCCGCGGCAAATGTTGCTGGCACGCACCAGGTAATTACGGATGCCACCGGCCAGTGCCAAGAGACGGTCCGGGGAGCGGACCCGCTGCTGGACGGTGCTTCGCTAGATACGGTTTCCATAAATGATGGAAAAGTTCCTCCCGTTGCCTATAGGTATGTCGGTACCGAACGGACCGGCTTTACGTTGGAAAATATTTCGCTCTCATGCGGTGTCGTCGTCGATACGCTGGATGCCAATGTTTCGGGAGATACGGTCCATGTGAAGGCAAAGTTCGACCGTTCAAACGCAATGAGGTGCCCCTGCAATTTCGAAATCAAATTTGCCGTGGAAAACAACGAAGCCTACGCGTTAGCGACAGTCCTCTCCATTGAAGGCGCGACCGGTGAGCCGTTCTTTATGGAAATTATCGATATGGATGTCATAACGGTCGAAGAAATGCACCAGTTTGCAAAAGACATTGCCATAGAATGTAAGAACGACAGGCAAACGCTTAACAGGCCTATGCTATCGAAAACGACATTTGCCCCGGATTTCGACACCACTTCGACGAAGCATATCGCCGGGAGAGTAGTCGGCGATGACGGGTTCGACATGATTCTCATCAACGAACTCGACGTGGGTTGCGGCGTGGAGGACGTGAACTTCGAAGTCTCGGCCTCGAACGACACGCTGTACGTTCAGCCTTCCGCCGGATTGTTTGGCACGAACTGCATTTGTCCGTCGCGAATCAATTTCAAGATAGAACAGAATTCCCGTTTCTCGAATACCAACGTTCTCGTATTCGGCCATTTTGAACCGATTCCGCTTGTGACAGCCGTTCGAATCGATTAGGACGGTTCGCCAAGAATAATTAAAGGGAGGAAATATGAAAAAGCATCACAAATATATCGGCATTGTTTTGCTCGGGCTGGCAGCTGTCACTTGCACTGCCTGCGGTGGTGACGTAGCCACTAGCAGCACTGGTGCAAGTGGCAAGAGCGATTTCCTCGATGTAGATTCCCTGGTGGCCTCGGTAAAGCCGCCTGCAGCGACAACGGATACTTGCGTCACTGCAAAGCAGTTCTGCGAAACACTATTCGATGAAAGATATAACGGGGCTCAAGCAGCCGACAATATCGTCAACGACAAGGTAAATGAAATCCTTAAAGGCCCGGAGTCTGGAAAGTATTCCCTAAGCTACAAGAACTGTCTTCAGAACCTTAAGGATCATTATGAATTAATGACGCCAATGCCGAACGTGATTCCTGCATGTCAAGATATGGAAGGCTTTGTTCCCGGGGATTCGGTTTACATTTCGTTGACCTATCCCGAAAGATTGCAGAATATTTTGGATGCAGGAACCTGCAACGATGGCGTACCGAGCCATTTCAAGGTAACTTCCGTTTACCTGGATGAGGAAAAAGAGAACAACGAACGGTACGTCAAGAGTTTCGAGAATGCGCTGAAGACGCATATCAACACAATCGAAACAAATTGCGGGAACCAATTTTAGATAGGGGGAGAATATGAAAAGAATTTTTGCATGTGCTGCGGCGCTGTCGCTTGCTCTTGTCGCCTGCGGAGACGACTCCTCGTCGGGTCCTTCTGAGCAAAGTTCCGCACGAGAAGTGAGCATGTCCTTCAAGGGCTGCTACGAAAACCTTTCCAAGAAGGTATCCTTGCTGAAAGAGGGCTCGGAAGATTTGCCGTTGGCATATCTGTATAACGAAAACGGCCAATACCGGTTGATGATTCCGAAAATGGATGACTATTGCGGATTTGACAAGGTGATGATGGACGTGGAACGTTCTGGCGATACGCTGCGAATCGATGTCACGGCGATGATTCCGACAGCGTGCAAGTGCGTGAGCGACCATTGGTTCGATATAGAGGCAAGGGATGCGGATATCAAGTACTTTGCGCACGCTCCTTACAATAAAAAAGAGACGGTGTACGAGGTTGTCCCTGGCCCAGCTCCTGAAGGGTTGTAGGAATTTGTTCACATAAAAGTTAAGAAGCAGGTTTGTATGAAAAAGATGCTTGCATACGCTGTTGCGCTGTCGCTTGCGCTTGTCGCCTGCGGAGACTCCTCGTCGGGTGCCAACGGAAGGAAAACAAATCGGTATGAGACCTTGCATGTCGGGGACTGCGACGAATCCTTCAGCCATTGCCCCCGTAGTACAGGGGCATTCATGTTGCAAGGGGAGGATGGCGGTTATCAGGTGCTTCTTGATGGAATACAGTTGACCTCCATTGAAATTGATGGTGATTATTACTCCGAACGTTCCGGTGATACCTTGTCCATTTGGGATGACGTTGAAATACGTGACGTTATTACGTTGTATTGCCCTGTCGAAGCCCGATTTGACATTTCTGCGGCAGATGCCGATATCAAGTATTTAAAGTTCTATGGGAATGTCTATGAGGTTTTGTCTGCCGATTCTCGCAAAACGATAGACTCTTGCCTTAAAGAATGGAACTAAATTTCGAAAAAACATAGGAGGCCCGGCCTCCTTTTTTTTATTTTTGTGAAAAATACGCAATTGTGCCTAAACCTCAAAGGCGCTTTGCGCCGACCTCACACCTCAAAGCGCCGTAGGCGCGACCTCATACCTACTATGTCCTACACAGACGAAGCAAAACAGAATTTCAAGGCCCTCTCCAAGAACCCGTATCCCGGTCGTGGCATTGTGCTCGGCACCAGCGCCGACGGCAAGTCCTACGTGCAGGTCTACTGGATTATGGGCCGCAGCGTGAACAGCCGTAACCGCGTTTTCGAGATGGAACCGAAGACTGGCTTCATGAAGACGAAGGCCTTCGACGAATCCAAGCTCACGGACCCGCACCTGATTATCTACTACCCGGCCCGCCACACCGCCGACGTCCAGATTATCACGAACGGCGACCAGACCGACACCATTTACAACGCCATCAAGCTCGGCGGCACCTTCGAAAGCGCCCTTGCTACGCGCCAGTACGAAGACGATGCTCCGAACTTCACGCCGCGCATCTCCGGCATCCACTACAAGAACGCCCAGCCCGCCGTGTACAAGCTCTCCATCCTCAAGAGCCGCAACAACTGCGAAGATGCCGGTTGCGAACGCATGACGTTTGAATTCGAGAAGGCACTCCCGGGTCTCGGCCATTTCATCAGCACCTACGAAACCGACGGCAACCCGATTCCGAGTTTCAACGGCTTTCCGAAACTGATGCCGATTTTCGACAATGCCGAAGACACGCTCAAGAAGTACTGGGCTGCCCTCGACAAGGACAACAAGGTTTCCCTGATGGTCAAGTGGATCGACAAGAAGACCTTCAAGGCCAAGACCCTGATTGTGAATAAGAATAAGTAAAGTAGCAAGGCGAAAATCGCGAACAAGGCTACAGTAGACAGTCAACCACTTACCGTCTACTTCCTACTGTCTACTTCCTACTATTTACTATTTACTTCTCCACCACGTTCCCGAGGATGTGGTGGATTTTGTTTTTGCCGATTTCGGGATTTTCCAGGTAGTAGAACATCTGCTCCACGAGCGCGTCGGTGTTGAAGTCGTAGCTCCGGATGCGCAGCAGGTAGCTTTCGGCGGAGTTGTCGAATGCGATGATGTGGGGCTGGTTCCTGTCGCCGGGCAGCGTACATTCGCCGTCTTCGGCCATTTCGATGAACAGTCCCGCAACCTCGTCGTTGACGCAGACCCACCATTCGTCGGGTGCCCATTCGTCCCGTGCAGGAATCAGCGTCTTGAGTTTTTTCTTCAGCAACCTGCGCGAGTAGGCTTCCACGGACTGCTTCGCGACGGAGGCGCGCGCAATTTGCCTGTAATCCCAGGGGCTTGCGAACTCTACGTCCACCTGGCTGTCCACTTGCAGTCCTGCCTTCTGCAGGCCCGTCAGGCGGTCCTTTGACCATGAACTGTTGTGGTACGGCGAGAAGAAGGTGACGTTTTGGATTTTGTTGTTGGCGAGATATTTTCCCACCTCGATTCCCGGCAGTTCACCGAAGGTCGAATTGAAAAACGCCCAGTGCGGCTTGTTCAGGTAGAATTTCGGGATGCTGTCCACCGGTTGCTCCCACCAGACGGCAACAGGGAACTTGACTCCCGCGAAAAGTTGAAGGAGGGGGAGGGGTTTCTGCACGAGCAACGTGCTCAGCAGCGCTCCGATGGCGTGCGTGTAGTCTTGCAGGCGGACAACTTGACCACTACGGTCAATCAGATCGCCACTGTTCTCGTCCATTCCCAGGAGGATGAGTTTGTACTTGCGGGCACCGGCTGTTTTATAGATAAGGCGCAAAAAGTCCAGTTCACGTTCGCTTTCGGCTGTAAAACCGCCCCAGCTATTGCATCGCGTGACAAAGATGAGTTCGCTGAGTCCGTTCCCGGAATTCCCGAAGGCATCTCGGTGGTTTTGGGCGAAAAAGTAACGCCTGCCATTTTGCTGGAGGATGCCGGCCTCCATTTTCTGCGCCAAAAACTTGCGGAGGAGGGGGAGACTCGCATGATAGCGTTCTGCCATCTCTTTCAAGAGGGGCAGAGGGTCAGTCGGCTTGTACTCTCCGTGTCTCCAGTCTTCTTCGAAAAGGCGGTTGAGCTTGGCGAGGGCGCTTTCCCTGGGTTTGGGGAGTTGAATCTGTGTCGGTGAACTGCCCCAGAAACAACCTTTACCGCGGATGCAGTAAATTTGTCCGTTATCCTGAAGCTGCCGGAGGACGGCCTGTACAGTCCCGGAACTCGCCTTGAACGTGGCCATGAGCATGCGGACGCTGGGCAGCGCTTCGTCACGTTTGTGCGGGGACTGGATTAATGCTTGCAGGATCTTGTTGCGCATAGGCTCGGCACGGGGTTCGGTGGATTAGCGGTATTGTGCGCTCCAACGGCGCTTGAAACGCGGTTCGTCAAGAACCTTGGCCCAGATGAATCCCTTGCGCACATCGGCGATGTTTCGCGTCGAGACCGCGGGGGAGCGGGATGGTTGCGTAACGTTTTCAGATTCAGCGGCAGCAAGGGCGGCAAGATCCGTACCGGCGGCTTCGCGGGCGGATTTGGCACGGCCTTCGAGTTCGTTCAGCTTGCGCTGGCGTTCCAACTCCAGACGGCGTGCTTCTTCACGCTCATCGCGCAAAGCCTGCTCACGTTCCGCTTCGGCATCCTGTTCTTCTTGTTGATGTACACGATTTAGGAGATTGTCCAGTTCGTCCATGTCGTGCACGAGTACGTCGCAGTCGCCTTCGCCCATGTCGTGGCCCACAATGCGGTGGGCTTGCAGCGCCATGAGCATCTCGGCGGCCGTATTTTCGTCGACCTCGAATTCATCCATCAGGAATTCCAGATTGACAATATCGACACCGATGACGACTTCGGCAACATCGCGGAGCGTGATAGGCTTGTTCGGGTCGCGACGCTTTTCCACAGGGGGAACGGGCGGCTCGATGTTGCCCTGAGCTGCCTGTCGCTGCGCTTCCTCGAATTGACGAATCAAGTCCTGCAAAGAACGCGGCGCATGCGGGGCTTCTTCAGTCCCGTAATCGTCGTTTTCCTGGTCGTCTTCAATATCTTCACGCCTGTTTACGGTCGGCGGAATCTGTTGCTGCTTCTTTCGGTTGGCGGCAACCTTCTTGATGACGATATCAAGAACCCAGATGCCGATGAGTATGAGGAGTCCTTCCATAATAGTGGTCAGTTATCAGTGGTCAGTTGTGAGTTATCAGTGGTCAGTTATCAGTTGTCAGTGGTCAGTGGTCAGTTGTCAGTGGTCAGTTATATGTTAGGAGTGTTGTGTTGTGAGTTTATTTTTGAAAGAGCACATCATTTTTCTAATTTCAGTGATGTTTTGGCTTAGTGATTTCCAAGTTTCTTCATTTATATATTTCAGGTCTTTTGCTAATATGAGTTGATATTCAACTTCAGATGATGAGCCTATAGCCATTTGGATAAAATGTGCAAAATCTTTACTTGTTCGCCTTCCGCAGCCTTCTGCAATGTTTGTCGGAATTGATGATGCAGATCTTCTTATTTGCGATGTTAGGGCGAATTGCTCGCTTTTTGGAAAGTTGTTCTCTGTAATTTTGTAAATAGACAAAACCAGCGAATGACTTTTTTTCCAAATTTCAAGAGACTGAAAATCTTGCACAATTACCTCACAACTCATAACTCAAAACTCACAACTCATAACTCAAAACTCACAACTCAAAACTCACAACTCATAACTCAAAACTCATAACTCAAAACTATTTCGCGGCTTCGCCGCCAGCACCGATTTCCTTTCTCATTTGCGTGTCGGCTTCGATGTTCTTCAAGTTGTAGTAGTCCATCACGCCGAGTTTGCCGTCGCGGAGGGCGGATGCCATGGCCATCGGGATCTGGGCTTCGGCTTCCACAAGCTTGGCCTTCATTTCCATGACCTTCGCCTTCATTTCCTGTTCGGCGGCGTAAGCCATGGCGCGGCGTTCTTCTGCCTTGGCCTGGGCAATCTTCTTGTCGGCTTCGGCACGGTCGGTTTCGAGGATGGCGCCAATGTTCTGGCCCACGTCCACGTCGGCGATGTCAATGGAGAGAATTTCGAAGGCGGTACCGGCATCGAGGCCGGAGGCGAGCACCTTCTTGGAAATCATGTTCGGGTTTTCGAGCACGTCCTTGTGGCTCTTGGCAGAACCGATGGAAGAAACGATACCTTCACCCACGCGGGCAATCACAGTGTCTTCGCCGGCACCACCGACCAACTTCTGGATGCTCGCGCGCACGGTAATACGGGTCACGGCATGGAGCTGGATACCGTCGAGGGCCACGGCGGAAACCTTCGGGGTCGTGATGACCTTCGGGTTCACGGACATCTGCACGGCTTCGAGCACGTTACGGCCGGCGAGGTCGATGGCGGCAGCTTCCTTGAAGTCGAGCTTGATGTTCGCCTTGTTTGCGGCGATGAGAGCCTGAATCACGCGGAGCACGTTACCGCGGGAGAGGTAGTGGGCTTCGAGCAGGTTGGTGTCGACGGGGAGGCCTGCCTTGCAGCTGAGGATTCGGGCTTCGACAATCACCTGCGGCGGCACCTTACGCAGACGCATACCGATGAGCTGGAAAATGCTCACGTTCGCCCTGGAGAACAAGGCCTGGAGCCAGAGGCTGAAGAACTTGCCGATGAAGGCGAGCAGGATGATGACGGCAATCGCCGCGATAACAATACCAATGATGAGAAGAGTATCCATTTTTTTCTCCGTTTTTTGTTTTTAAACGCTTGTGTCCAGAACCACCCAGATGTGGCCTTCTTGTACGGCTTCAACTTTTACGCGGGAGCCCGCTTCGATAATCTCGCCGTGGGTCTGAACGTCGAATAGCTTGGTCGAGCCATCGGTTAGAGTAAAGCTTGCTTGGCCTACCGGGCGCAGGAAGGTCTTGGCGACACCGACATCACCGACATTCACTTCTTGCACGGCTTCGGTGGGAGATGCTGCTGTTTCCAAATCGGTCTTGAGCATGGGCGTCCAGCCTTCGGGCAAGAGCGGAATCAGGTACTTGCTTGCTGCAATTGGGAATACAAGCGCAACGCCTGCACAGCATAGCATATAAAGTAATCCAAACAGCCATGGGGTCGCGTCGAAGGTTGTCTCGACGGTCTCGGGAATGTATTCGGGCATCTCGGAGGGCGAGAACGAGAGCGCGAGGGCGAGTATCATGCACGCGATGCCCCCGACGCCAAAGATGAACGTTCCCGGCATCACGAAGATTTCGACGAGGAACAGCGCCACGCCCGCCACGAGCAGGATGGCGGGGATGTAGCCGTCGAGCTGCGGGGCGAATTGCCCGAGGAACACGATGGCGATAAGGATGATGCCGATGATGCCGAATAGCCCGAACCCGGGCGTCTTGAATTCGATGTAGAGGGCACCGAACCCGAGGATGAGCAGAATTCCTGAGATGGCTGCGATGGCGGCGGCGATGTCTTCGCCGAGAGTCGTCTCGACTTCGCTACGCCTTTCTATAGCAAGTGCGGTCTCGAAGTCGGCTCTGTCCTTGAACGTGCCCTTAGAGAAACCGAGTTCTTCGGCTTCTTTGTCGGTCATCGTTAAAAGTTCGCCTTCTTTAACGAGGATTTTGGGCGCTCCCCAGAATTCCTTTTCGGCCTTGTCGAGGACTTCGTATTTTTCGCCCTCGATGATAAGCACTGTGTCGCGCTCCGTCTTCTTGCCCTTGTCGAGCTTGGCCTTGAGTTCCAGGATTTCAAGTTCCGGGGTCACGAACGATGAACTCAGCAGTTCGGGGTAACCGTTCCGCTGGGCGAGGTTCCTGAACTTCGCCCGGAGCGGGGATTGGATTTTTTCGCCGACAATTTGCGGGGTGCCGTCGCCGCCCTGTACGATGGGTGCGCAGTCGCCGATGGTCGTGGCTTCGAGCATGTAGAGACGTTTGCAGGCGAGCGCGATAAGGCTCCCCGCACTGATGGCCTTCTTTTTTACGAGGGCGATAGTCTCGGGGCCCTTGACTGCCATGATGGTATCAACAATATCGAATGCTGCGTCGAGTCTGCCGCCGAAGGTGTTGATTTCGAAAATGATGTAGTCGGGGTTTTCCTTGAGTGCGTCGTCAATGGCGCGGGCGCAGAAATCAAACATCGACGGTTCCACGTCGCCTTCGAGCTTGATCCACACGGCGTGCTTCTTTTCGAGTTCCTGGATGGTATTTGTAGAGTCAACAGTTGAGACGGTTGTTGTCTCAGCGAATGTGAATGCCGAGACGAGGGCGAGAAGGGTAAAAAGCCTTGCGAATATATTCATGTTACCAATGTATAAAGTTTTCTGGGCAAAGAAATGATAGGCAGGCTTTTTTGGAAGGAAAGTAGGATGGTGAAATGGATATTTTTTTTTACCAAATGGACCGAAAATGCCTCGAAAAACATTTTTTTTAAACAATTTGTAACATCTTGTTTACAGAATAAGACTATATTTAACATAGAGGAGTCTGCAACTGGCGAGTATAATATGAAGAGTAAGATTTTCAGTTTCAACGCTATAATTACGTTCGTGTTAATCGCGTTCCTTTTTGGCGTGACTGAAATTGGCTTTTTCTACATATCCAATAAGGTGACAGCCGATTGTTGGGAGAACCTGCACCAGATTGGCAAGAATGCAGACTCACGCCTTGTTTTCGTATCGCGTTCCCAGATGGGCGCACTCATCAACATCACGGATCTCTTTACCTCGGTGGAGACATTTGATAATCCCGAGGTCGTGAAGTATATCCAAGAAGTAAGGGTTGGCCCCCTCCAGGCTCCGGTCCGTGTTTATCGCCGCAACGGCTACTATATATATGAAAAGGGAAGTGGCACCAACCCCAAGGTTGTTGGGCTGTTGAACAAGTATTTCTCCCCGTCTCCCTACATCACGCCTGTTCACGAGGATGTGTTTCGACCTGGAGTGATGGTCGCCGAACAATTTTTCCCAATCCGCCACAAGGGCGAGATTGTGGGTGTCTTGGCTGCGGTGATAGATTTGCATGTTTTGCCTGGGTTCTTCGCGCAGTCAAACGTGAATAGCGAAGGACTGAATTTGCTGATTCTTGACCGTCGAGACAGCCTGCTCTTTGTGGATACTTTCCACAAGAAAATGTCCAAGATTTCGGATTATTCTTCCAGAAGGACCAAGAGTGGTTATTCTTATGAAAAGTGGGTTTCGGATGTCATGGGCAAACGAACCTCCGACTTTGCATTCTTGCGCGAAAATGGCGAAGTTACTTTCTTGACTGCCTTGCCCTCGCTTGTCGAGAATTGGACCATGTTGGTGGCCATTTCCGAGGATGTCGCCCTGGCTAAAGCGCTCCTTGTTCGAAAGACATTCATAATCATATCGTTAATAGAACTTTTTGCACTCATCTTCTACCTGTTCTGGATGGTCCGCGATATCAAGAAGCGTCTTGAATCCGAGAACCGCGAGTATGCTGATATTCTTTCGACTTTGAGTGGCAGTTTCGATGACCTTTTCTACGTCAACCTGAAAGACGATTCCTTTATCGAGTTTGTCTCGCATAAGAAATTCCAGAAGTTGGAAATGAAGACCGGTAAGGAAAACTTCTTTACTTGGGCTAAGTCGAAAATTCAGGAATATTGCAATTTTGAAGACCAGGAACTTGTGCTGGACTTCTTGACTAAGTCGCGCTTTGCAGATGGCTTGAATCCTGGAGAATCTCTTTCTGTGGAATTCCGGTTAGATGACCAGCATAGGAAGAACCGGTATTACAGGTTGAGAGCGCACAAGGCGGTGAGTGCACATGATCATGTAATCTTCACTCTAGAAAACGTCGATGATGAAGTTCGCAAATCCGACATGCAGCGGCAGGACCTCGAACGGCGCAATCGCATGATTGCTTCGCTGGCTGCGGATTTTGACTGTGTTCAGTATGTCGAACTGCACGATGCAAAGTTTGACGATATGGCGGAGACCTATCGCGAAAGTGAAATGCTTGCGCGAATTATTCCCGGCTGGGCGGCTGAAAAGACGTTCATGCTCAAGCTTGATCTTTTGTTGACTTATGTTGTCTGTGATGCCGATCGTGAGGATTTCCTTGCTCAGACACGTCGTGAGGTCATTCTGGCGAATCTCAAGAAGCAGCCCACGTATTATGTGAATTTCAAGGCGCTTATTAACGGGAAGGAACTGTTCTACCAACTCAAGTTTATTGCCGACAGAGTAGGGACCGAAAAGATAAAGGGCTTTGTCATCGGTATCCATAGCGTTGACGAGGAAATCAAGCAACAACTTGAAATCCAGGAAAAACTGAAACGCAATTTGGAAATCATCGACATCTTGTCCGAGGATTATACCGCTCTGTATTATATGAATTTCAAGACGCTCAAGACGGGCGTGCTGTCGTTGGTCAATGATGATAATACCGATGTCCGTGATTTTATTTCGCAGAACGACAACTTGATGGATGTGTTCAAGAATTTTGTTGAAGAATTGGTTCATCCTTCTGACAGGAGCCTTCTTGAACCTTACATGGATTTGGAGTACGTGCGGAAAACCCTTGCGAACCAGAAACGCATCAATGTCGATTTCAGGCGCAACTATTCTGGCGTTTTCAAGTATACGCGCATGACCATCGCGAAGGCGGAGGCTGTTGACGAAGAACCTGAATTGGTGGCTGTCGGCTTTATTGAAATTGACGAACAGTATAGGGCCGAGGCGGAACGCCAGGAGAATATTCGCCGCGTCATGACCCTGTCTGACGAGTTCGAATCTATCTACGATGTAAATATTGACGACGGAACGTATCGCGTATCGACCAAGAGCAGCAAACATTCCGAAGAAATCAAGGGCTACCAGGCCATGAATCTGGATTTCTTCGAGTTGAATGCGAACAGTATTCCGGTAGTCATTTACGAGGACGATCGCGAGATGATGTCCAAGTACATGACCAAGCAGTACATGCTCGACCGTCTTGAAAAGGAAATGTCGTACTTCATCGATTACCGCGCTGTTATCGACGAGAAGATTCTTTGGTATAGGATGAAGGTGACCCGTTCGGGCAACTGGATGAACGAACGCCGCATGCTTGTGGGCGTGTTCAACAACGACGAGAACTACCGCAAGGAAAAGGCCCAGCAGGAGGCTTTGGAACAGGCGCTGCAGATGGCCAAATCGGCATCCAGGGCAAAGACGACCTTCCTCAACAACATGAGCCACGATATCCGCACTCCGATGAATGCCATCATTGGCTACACGAGGCTTGCGAAGGCGCACCTGGACAACAGCGACCAGATTAAGGATTATCTCGGTAAGATTGCGCAGTCTTCCGATCACTTGCTCTCGCTCATCAACGACGTGCTGGACATGAGCCGCATTGAGTCGGGCAAGATGAACCTGAACGAAAAGTCGGAAAATCTCTCTAACATCATCCACATGCTCAAGGACATTGTCCAGGCGGATATTCGTTCGAGAAGGATTGAGTTCTTTGTGGATTCTGCCGACGTGAGTGACGAAGAAGTTGTCTGTGATAAACTGCGCCTGAACCAGGTCTTGCTGAATGTGCTTTCCAATGCTATCAAGTACACTCCGGCCGGTGGCACTGTGTCGATGCGCATTATGCAGCTCGGGGTAACGGATACTGGCTACGGCAAGTACGAATTCCGTGTGAAAGATTCCGGCATTGGCATGAATGCTGAATTCCTCAAGACGATTTATGATCCGTTTACTCGCGTGACATCTTCGACTGTGTCCGGAATTCAGGGGACTGGCCTCGGCATGGCCATCACCAAGAACATCGTGACGATGATGGGTGGCGAAATTCAGATTCAGAGCGAGGAGAATGTCGGTACCGAAGTTATCATCACCTTTGATTTCAAGTTGGGTTGCCAACATAAGGAACCTGAACGCATTCCCGAAGTGGAAGGTATGCGTTGCCTGGTGGTGGACGACGACACGAATGCCTGCCGTAGCATTGTCAAGATGCTCAAGGATATCGGCATGCACTCGGAATGGTGCGCTAGCGGCAAGGAAGCGGTTCTCAGGGCCGAAGATTCGTTCCAAGACAACGACCTCTTTGGTATGTTCCTGATTGACTGGTTGATGCCGGACGTGAATGGTATTGAAGTGGCCCGCCGTATCCGTAGGATGGTGGGCGATGAAGTGCCTATTCTGATTCTCACGGCCTACGACTGGTCCGATATCGAGGAAGAAGCCAAGAATGCGGGTGTGTCCGGTTTCGTGAGTAAACCGCTGTTCTTCTCCGACTTGCGCAAGATTGTCTCGACTTACTGCTGTCCTCACGAAGAAGTTCCCGTGAAGCAGGAACCCGAAATCAGCTTTGTGGGCAAGTCCATCCTCCTTGTCGAAGACAACGAACTGAACTGCGAAATTTCCAGGGAAGTGCTCGAAGATTTCGGCATAAAGGTTTCCATGGCCGAAGACGGCTCTGTCGCCCTGAACATGATGAAAAAGGCGAAACCCGGCGATTACGACTTAATCTTGATGGATGTCCAGATGCCAATCATGGATGGTTTCGAGGCTACGCGCAAGATAAGGGCTTTGCCGGACAAGCGGATAGCGGAAATTCCGATTATCGCCATGACGGCAAACGCCTTTGCCGAGGATTGCCAGGCTGCACTCGACGCCGGCATGAACGAGCACGTGACAAAGCCTGTCGATTTCGACAAGCTCAAGGTGACGCTCGCGAAGTTCCTGACTTAATTGTACGTTTCGTACTTGGCGTCCCGTTCGACGGGAACGAGGCCTTCGTTTTCAATTAGTTCACGCATCCTTTGCGGGCTCATGCCAATGGGCACTGTAGCGCCTGCTGCGTGTGTAATTTTCTCTTCGATAATGGTGCCGTCCAGGTCGGAGGCTCCCGCATGGAGGGCCTTCATGGCCGTTTCTATGCCCATCTGGATCCAGTACGCCTTGATATGGGGAATATTGTTGAGGAATAGCCTTGCGATGGCCACCGTGCGCAAGATATCCTCTTCGCTCGTGATGTTGGGGACAATCCTGTGCAGAGCGTTGTGTTCGGGGTGGTAGACGAGCGGGATGAATGCGAAAAAGCCGGGGGCTTCGTCTTGGAGGTCGCGGAGCATGCGCATGTGGGCAATTCTGTCTTCGGGCTTTTCGATGTGCCCGAAAAGCATGGTCGCGTTCGTGGGGATGCCTAGTTTGTGGGCTGCCCGGTGAACGGCGAGCCATTCCTCACCGGTTTCCTTGCCTGGGCAAATTTGGTCCCTGACGCTTTGCACGAGAATTTCGGCGCCACCTCCGGGGAGCGTGTCGAGGCCGGCATCCTTGAGCGTTGCCATGATTTGTTCGGGGGTCTGGCCGGAAATTTTTGCAAAATGGCAAATTTCGACCGCCGTGAAAGCCTTCAAGTTTACCGCTGGGAATTCTTTGCGCAATTTGCGGAGCATTTCGATGTAGTAGTCGAATGGATGGTCCGGGTGCAGTCCGCCAACGATGTGCAACTCCCTGGCTCCGCCCCAAATGGCCTCGGCGGCCTTGTCGCGGATGGTGGGGTAGTCCCAGTCGTAAGCTTGCGGGCTATCTTTCTTGATTTTGGAGAATGCGCAGAACCGGCAATGCAGAACGCAGACGTTCGTGTAGTTGATTTGGCGGTTGTTCACCCAGTAGACGGATTTCCCGTGCCGCAATTCTTTTTCGGCGTTGGCGAGTTTGCAAAGTTCGTCCAGGGGGGTATTCAGGAAAAGGTCAAGGGCTTGTGATTCTGTCAGGCGGTTCATGCGCAAAATTTATTAATTGTGCGGGGGTCTGTGGTATCACTGCAAGCGGAAAAAAGCAAAAGGACTCGGAATAATCCGAGTCCTTCTGTAGTAGCGGGGGCAGGACTTGAACGCTGCGACCTTCGGGTTATGAGCCCGACGAGCTACCAACTGCTCCACCCCGCGTCGAGGTTGACCCATATATAGAAAAAAAGTCCTGTTTTGGCAAGGCTTTTTGTTCGATTGTAAAAAAAATATGCCTAAATTCGCACGATTTAAGCATATTGTAAGGTTGTTCTGTGAGAGCGATGCTACACGAATTTTTTTAGGATGTGCTTGCTTGCGACAAAATAGTCCACACCGCTGATGATTGTAATTGCGGTAATTGTCGCCATCACGGCTGTCGGGAAAATGGCCCAGAATTCCTGATAGTTGGGGATGACATGCTCCATCGGGTCGAGTGCTCCGACGAGAATGGCGATGATGCCTACGCCCTGCAATGCGGTCTTCCATTTGCCGCTTCGGCGGGCGGGCATTACGAGGCCTTCGCTTGCGGCGAGCGTCCTGAGTGTTTCCACGCTGGATTCACGGAAATAGATGAGCGCGACCATCCACACGGGCGCATAGCCCGTCGCGATGAAGCACATGAAGATGGTCATGTTGGAAATCTTGTCGCTGAACGGGTCGAGGTACTTGCCCAGCGTGCTCACTTCGCCCATGGCGCGTGCAAGTTTGCCGTCCAGGAAGTCGGTCAGCATGAAACCGAGCACCATGATGAGGGCTAGGCTCTTGAATACGAGGCTGTTGTTGCTGTAGTCCAGGTCGTTGTCGTAGAAGAACACCCACAGGAAAAACGGCGTAAGCACGATGCGGCTCATGGTGAGCTGGCTTGCGATGGAGAGCGGTTTGCGGTGCGCGGGGTCGCGGTAGTACCAGTAGGCGTACGCGACGGTGGAGGCAATCATCAAAAGGATGGATGCCACCATGCAAATTTGCTTGTAGTCTTCGAGATTGAGCAGGTAGACGCCCATCGTTATGGTGACGGCGATGTTTGCGAACTTGCTCCAGCGGCGCTTGCGGGGGAGCGACTTGCCTTCGCGCAGCACACCAAGGTTAAAAAGGTTGTTCGCAATGAGGCGCGCGAGCAGGAAGGCGCATCCGACTCCGAGGAGTTTTTCCGCATTTTCCTGGAGGATAAGCTCGCGGACGAAAATGCTTGTCATGACGATGAACTGTAGGAGCCCGTCAATAAAGTTGAGCCAAAGTCTATAGTAGGGTTTCTCGATTTCCTGGGAGCGGAGCTGGAACAGGTTGACCCAGCCCATGATAAGTGCAATACCGACGAAGGCTGTGGCTGTCTTGGCCATGCCCATCCAAATAAACACGATCACGCATACGAAAACGATTGCTCTGAGGATGCTCCATATTCGGGTGCGGAGCCTTACGCCAGATGCCTTATTCGTCACTTGTTTTCCTCCAAAAGTTGCCTTGCATGCTCCCTCACGGCATCGCTGTCGCCGCCGAGCATGCGGACCAGTTCCTGTACACGACCCTCATAATCTAGCTCTTTCACGGAGGTATATGTGCGGCCGTCCTCTTCTTTTTTGCTCACTGCGAGCTGATTTTGCGCGCGGCTTGCCACTTGGTGCAGGTGGGTGATGGTCAAGACCTGGTGATGGCGGCCCAGGTTGCTGAGAGCTTCGCCAATTTTGTTGCCGACTTCTCCGCTGATGCCGGAGTCGACTTCGTCGAAAATCAGGAGGGGGACACGGTCCAGTTCGGCCATGACGCTCTTGATGGCGAGCAGGACACGGCTGAGTTCTCCGCCCGAGACGGCCTTTTGCAGGGACTTTTCGCCTTCGCCCGGGTTCGGGGCGAGCATGAATTCAATTTTGTCGGCACCGGTGGCGCCCAGCGGCTGGGCGGTGACGGATGTCTTGAACGAAGCCTTGGGCATGCCGAGTTCGCGGAGGAACCCTTCGACGGCGGTGTCGAACCGCCGAGCCGCCTCGGCACGGCTCTCCGAGAGCCGTGCCGCGCCGCACTCCAGCGCGGCATGGGCGCTAGTCGCCTGCTTGGCGAGCTCTTCGAGGTCAGCATCCAGGTTTTCGAGGCATTCAAGTTCCTCTTTGCGCTGTGCTGTGAGGGCGATGAGACCGGGAACGTCGGTGCGGTATTTCCGTTTGAGTTTCTGGATGAGGGCGATACGGGCGTTCGCCTTGTCGATGTCGGCTTCGCTCATGGTCCTCGACGGGCTCAGACGGAGCAGTTCCTTGCAGCAACACTCAAATGGATCGAACGTGTCTTCGAACGATTGCAGCTGGGGCTCGTATTGCGGGAGTTTCGAGGCCAGTGCGCGTATCTTCGATTGCAATACACGTGCTTGGTCCAGGATGCCTTTTTCGTTGCCGAGCATTGCCTGAATTTCGTTCAGGTAGCGGCGCTCGATTTCACTCTTGCTTGCCGCGTTCACGCGTTCTTCGAGTTCTTCTTCTTCGCCGTCTTTCAGGGCGGCTTTCTGCAGTTCGTCGAATTGGAACTTGAGGAAATCCTTCTGCGCAGCGAGGTCCTTGGCGCGCTTTTCTGTTTCCTCTATTTTTGCCTGGATGCGGTTCCATTCATCCCAGTGGACTGCGTATTCTTTGAGCAGGTCTCCGTTGCCGGCGTAATCGTCGAGCATTTGCGCATGGGTCCGTGTGTCGCGGAGCAAGAGCTGTTCGCTTTGGCCATGCATCTGCACCAGTTCTTCGCCGAGGCGTTGCAGGTCGGACTGGCTGACGACGTTCCCGTTCACGCGGGCGCGCCCCTTGCCGTTTTCGAGGATTTCGCGACGGATAATCAGTTCGTCGTCGGAATCGATTTCAAGTTCGTCCAGAATTTTTTTGACTTGCGGTTCTTTGGAAATGTCGAACAGGGCCTCGACCACGGCCTTGGATTCGCCACTACGGACAAGCGAAGTTTGTGACTTGTCGCCGCAGACAAGGCGGAGTGCCTTCAGCAATACAGACTTACCGGCTCCGGTTTCGCCGGTGATGGCGGTAAAGCCTTTACGGAAAGGGACTTCCGCTTTGGAAATCAAGGTGAAAGAGTCTATCGAAAGCTGTTTTAGCATGGTTATACTAAACTATAAATATTTGGATGTCAGAATATGTCAATATGGGGCCTGACCCCCAATTATTTGAAAAATTCGATAATGCTCCGGTAGATGGGGCGGCCTTCCTTCTTGTACTTGCGTTCGAACCCGGTCTCGATCCCTTCGGTGGGTTCGGCCGTGTTGCGGACAACAACCTTGCAAGTGGGGAAGGCGTCGAAGGTTTCGAGCGCAATCTCGTTATATTCCTTGTGGTCGGTTCCCCAGTAGAAAATGCGTTTGCCGGGCTTGAGCACGCGGGCGACTTCGGCCAAGAAGTCGGGGCGCAGGAGCCTGTTCTTGTGGTGCCTTTCCTTGGGCCAGGGGTCTGGGAAATACATGTGGAACGCATCCACGGTATTGTCCTTGACGGCATCGCGCAAGAAGTAGAACACGTCGCCGCGCAACATTGCCGCGTTACCCAGTACGCCGCGTTTTTTCATGCGCTCGTGCGCGAATGCGGCCCAGGTGTAGTCCCATTCGCTGCCCATGATGAAAATGTCCGGGTGCCGCTCGGCATAGTCCGTCATGAAGTTCCCCTTGCCGCTGCCGATTTCCACTTCCACGTGGCCTTTACAGTTCGGGAACATGTCGGCCCAGTTGAAGTCCAGCTTGTGCGGCTGGTTGTCGGGCGTCTTGATGGGCTTGCGGTCGCCGTTGGTGCGGAACACGTAGTGCCAGATTCCCCGGTCCTTTTCGTCCTGCTTCAGGTCGCGGAAAAATTCGGGAATGACGACCTCTTTCGGGGCCTTTTCTTCGCTGTCATTTATAATGTCGTTCTTTTCTTCAGTCATATACATTCTTTCGTCAAAACTTCCTACTGTCTACTTCCTACTTCCTACTGTCTACTTCCTACTCATCCCACATTTACAAAAGCGCCACCACTTTTTCCGAAAATTTTTCCGGAATCACCTGGGCAATCTTTTCGCGGATGTGCTTTTCGGCGTATTTCATGGAAAAGTGGTTCAGTATTATCTTGTCACATTCTACTTCGCCGTCCAGTTCGTTCAGCGCATGGACAATGTCGGCGATGTGCGTGTGGCCTTTCTGGTGCGCCATCTGTTCTTCGCCGTCGTCAAGGAACGTACATTCCGTGATAAGCACCTTCGACTTGAATATCTCCTTGTTCTGGAGGAGGGATTCTCCGAGGCAATCGCCCGTGAAGCTGACCAGGGGCTCGTACACCTCGCGGGTGATTTCCACGTTCTGCTTCCGCAGCTCGATAAGTTCCGCCGGAGTCTTCCCGAGAAATTCGTCCTTGAGCTTTCTCTTGTAGAAATAGAGCGTGCCGCCCATCGTCGGGACGGAATGTTTTACTTCGAATGTCTCTAGTGCTAAGTCCTTGCGGTATTCGAGAAAGAACCGCTTGTGTGCCGATACAGGGACAATTTGCGGATAGCGGAATTTTGCCTCGCTGACTCCTTCGAACATGGCTTCCGCTTTTATCCAGGCCTTGGCCCCTTCGTAAATACTTTCGGGAACGTAGTAGGCGCTGTCGCGTTCGACGCCCATCATCTTGCGCAGGCTGTGGTGGCGCATGAGGCAGCGGGCGTGGTCGCCATGGGCGTGCGTGAGGAACACATGGTTTATCGGGGTGGCACTGAGCGGGCATTCGCCCATGTCGATGCAGAAGTCCAGTTCCGGCATTTGCAGGTAAGTGGCCAAGCCGGATATGGAAAAACCGGACACCTTCGTACACGGGGTGTCGACCTTGACTTGCCTGAGGGCGTTGTGAATGTGTCTGTTTTCTGTTGTCACGTTATTACCGGGTGCAAAAAATAGAAAAAAAAGGAGGCCCGCTCCTTGGAGTGGGCCTTTCCTCTTGAATCTTTGACGGCGCTAATTACGGCTTGTTCGTACTGTGGTTCTGCAACAGCATGTCGTAGTCTTCGCAGGTCATCGCTTCGATGTGGTTACCCATGGCCTTGCTCCTGGTCCTCTCGTTGCCGCCCTTGCGTTCGGGAACGCGGAAGCAGAAGTTGTAGGTGTTGCCCATGTCGGTAGGGATGCCCATCTTGAAAATGCGCAGGCGCTTGTTCCCCTGGGTGTAGATTTCGTGATAGTCGTAGGAGTTTTTGATTTTCTCGAGGCGCTTGTCCTGGTTGAACTGGAGTTCGTCCACAATCGGGCCTTCGAGCGTGAGCGGGAGCGCCATCTGGAATCGGAGCTCTAGCTTGTTGTTTGTCTTGACGATTGAGGTTTCCGAGGGCTTTATGAGGTACCTCTGTTGCGGAATGTTCTTGTACGCGCGGTTGTGGACTTTGCGTACTCCGCACATTTCGCGCATGTCCGGCTGGGAGACAAAGTCGATGTCGCGGCAGATTGGAGGCAGGTTGGTCGGGACCTCGAGGTCCTCTCCGTTGGATGATCCTGCGCATCCCGATAGCTGCATCAGGGAAACCAGGAGGAAGCTAGCCGTCAGAAAAAATAGTTTACATTTCATGCTTATAAATATAGTCTCTTTAGCGCCGAAATTGATATTTTTTTCTTTTGTTTTTAAATAAAACCTCATTTTTGTGATAAGTTCCCACATTTTTATCGTTGAAAATGAATTTCGGCATGTATTTGCACCCCGAACTCGATAAAAAAACTATCTTTGGCAAATAGAAGATGGATTGTGGCTAAAATGAATATCTACAGCTGGAATGTCAACGGAATCCGCTCGGCGGTAAAGAAAGGCTTCGAGGACTGGTTCGCGGCAACTCGCCCGGACATACTGTGCCTCCAGGAGACCCGTGCCGACGTGGACCAGGTTCCCGAGTCCCTGCAAAATCCCGAAGGCTATTATTCCTATTGGAACCCTTGCCGTCGCAAGAAGGGTTATAGCGGAGTTGCCGTCTTTTCGCAGATAGAACCGGATGCCGTGAATTACGGTTTCGATATCGAGGAATTCGATGTCGAAGGCCGTGTCGTCCAGCTTGTTTTCCCGGACTGGGTGCTGAACTCCATCTATTTCCCGAACGGTGGACAGGGCGACGACAGGCTCGACTACAAGCTGCGCTTTTACGATGCCTTCCTCGACAACAGCCGCCACTGGCTCGAGGACGGCAAGCATGTGGTGACGGTCGGGGACTACAATACCTGCCATAAAGAAATCGATATTGCGCGCCCTAAGGAAAACGAGAACGTGAGCGGATTCTTGCCCATCGAAAGGGCGTGGATGGACAAGTACGTCGAAAACGGCTTTGTCGATTCGTTCCGCCTGCTCCACCCGGATACGCGCGACGCTTACTCCTGGTGGTCAAACCGCTTTGGTGCCCGCAGCAGGAACGTGGGTTGGCGTTTGGATTATGCCTTTGTCGATGCAGGGCTTGTCCCCAATATCGTGAGTTCGGAAATCCACCCGTTGGTCATGGGGTCCGACCATTGCCCCATCAGCATTGAGCTTGAACCTCCGTTCCCGCCCCAGCCCATAAGCCCGGCGAATATTATTGACGATTAACGAGTCTTGGCGTTGGTCCAGGCCTCGTCGTACATCATGGCGGCTTCGCCCAAATCTTTCAGGTACACCATTCTTGCGAATGTTTCGGGTGGCGGATTGATGACCCGGTTTTTCTTGTACATGGAGTCTAGGACATCGAGGCTTGCCTTGTTGGGTGTGGCGTAGTTGATATACTGGGCAAGCTGTGCGCCGTTTTTCGCGTCGAGGACGTAGTTCATGAATGTGTAGGCCCCATCGGGGTTCGGGGCGTTGGAACTGAGTGTCATGGCATCGACCCACATGAACGACCCCTCCTTCGGGATGGCGAACTGGAGTGTCGAGTCCTCGAACATTGCGGCTTGGGCATCGCCGTTGAATACGACTGCCGCCCAGTTCATACCGGAAAGTACCTTGTCTTTGCCGCCTATGGAACCGTCGAAACCGATGAAATGCGGGTCTTTTTTTGCCTGAAGGATGTGGTCCACGGCCTTGTTTATATCGTTCTGGCTGGTGCTGTTGGCGTCACAACCGACGGAGAGGAGCGCAAGGGAGAGCATGGAACGGCTCTCGTTCAAGAAACTGAAGTTCCCTTTGGTCTTGCTCGAATTGAACAGCATGGAATAGCTTACGCTATCCGGGTTGATTGTCTTGTCGCGGTAAAGTATGCCCGTGGTTCCCCAGAGATAGGGAATGGTGTAGGTGTTTGTTGAATCGTATGGCCGGTTGAAGAACTGTATGGCAATGTTTTTGCGGTTGGGCACTTTTTCTGGATTGATTGGCGCAATCAGCCCCAAGCGAACCATCTGCTGGATGACTACGTCGGAGGCGATAATGACATCGTAATGGCCGGTTCCTATGGACTGGAGCTTGCTAATCATTTCTTCCTGGGCCTCGTAAAGTTCCAAATGTATCTTGTATCCCGTTTTTTTCTCGAAGTCGTCAAGCATCGCCGGATCGATATATTCACTGTAAATCAAGACGGAGACCGTTTTGGGGCGATCAACTTGCTTCTGTTCTTTACAGGCAATGAGAGCCGTGGTGGCGATGAGGAAAAAAGCGAGGAGGAAATGCTTCATTGGAATTTTCCTGTTCTGTCTTAAAGATAAAATAATATTTTTGACAGAAAAAATTTTCGCATTTTCTGAAAAAAAAGCTGAATTTAGGCCTTTTAATCCACTTTAATCTGGTATCCGTCGTCGGGATGCAGCCATTTTTTTATGAATGATTTTTTGTTGCTTTCGGGGGGCTCGGCCAGCTTGACAACTGAACCGAGATAGAGCCGGATAATCTTCTTGGCGTGTTCCCGTGCCCTGCGTTTCAGCTCTACGCTGTTTTCTTCCTCGTATTTTTTCTGTTCGGCAATGAAGAATTGCTTGAAGTCTTCGAACTTGATATCGTTGAGCCAGCCATTTTTTTCCCATAGAACCTGGATGCTTTTGAAGTCAATACTGTGGCTCAGAATCTTGGGCTCGGGGAGGTAGATGAGGATGCTTTTCGTGAGGGGCTCGACGTGAATCTTGATGTCTTTCAGGTCGTAGCCTAGCTTGACATCGCCCTGGTATATCAGCATGAATTCCTTGATGGACTGGTTGATGCGCCAGCTAGGCATGTATTCCAGGAGTTTTTTCGCGTCCTGGTAGTTGGCGTTTTTGCGGTAGTGGTGGTGCAGGGTGGCCAGCTCGGAAATTTCGCTGATTTGCTGCTCTACGAAGGCGCTCGTTATGTTTGGGCCCTTGGATTGCGCCTCGTCGATTTTTTTTACGACAAATACGGTTGCGACAGCCGTTGCGCACACCAAAAAGAGCAGGAAGACTAGCTTTAAAGTCAGTTTCATGCTATAAATTTACTGAAAAAAATTGGAAAAAGATGACGATTTATTTCTTGGATTTATTTTTGCCGGTAAATACGCTTGATATGTAGGTCCGTATGATGTTTACTTGCTCGTGGAGTCCCATGTTCTTGATGTTGCATAGGTGGTTCGATTCGGGATAGAGATAGTCTTTTATGCAGTTCCAGGGGAAGGGGATGGGGTGTTGATCCTTGGCCCCATTGCTCATGCCCAGTGCGTATACCGACTGAGTTGATTTTTCTTTTGATCCTGTGTTATTCGTCTTTTCTGCGTTTTGTTGTAACCCTTGATTTTTATCCAACCCCATTTGGATCCCCAATTGATTTTACGTGCGAAATAGATTTTCGAGTGGATATAAATATTGCAAAACGGGGGAACGTTTTGCAATACATTTTTCGTAATCATTTTTTTAAAAAAGGGATGATTATGGTAAAAAAATTTTTTTCGGAAAAAATCCCTTCGATAAACGTCGAAAAATCAGTTAGAACGGGAACAGGAGCCCGAAACCGTAAGGCAACACGATTTTGTCGCTATCCAGTGTTCCGTAGTCCTTGTTCAAATGCGTGTAGTAACTTCCGTTACCGGCAAAGAACTCAAAGCCCGCTTCGATATAGGCACCGAAGTGCTCCATGAACAGGAACTCACCGCCGATACCCGCTACGACACGCCAATAATTGACGGTCTCCTCGTAGTCTTCGTAGTTGTTCCTGGATGTCCGCCGTTCCCTGTCGTATTTGCCCCTGAACCAGTCGGAGGAGAGGAACGTGTAGAAATAGCGCATTTCCATCGGGAAATAAATCGCCGAGACACCAATTTGGAGGAGGTGGCTGTTGTAGTCGCTAAAGTGGACGTTGACGTTGAAGATTTCCTGGGAGAGGATGTATTCCAACGAGAAAATCCCACGGCTCGGGGATTGCAGGCCGACCGTGACCTGGTACTTGTACACGGGAGCGTCCACGCCGATATGCCTTACCGCCGAAGAAGACGAAGATTGCCCATCGTAGAGGACTAGGCCTTCGCCTGAGGAGGACGATTCCGCCTGGGCGGAATCCTTTGCCAAGGAGTCCTTGGTTGCGCTGTCCAGGGCGGATATGTAGCCGTCGGGCGTGTAGTTCTGCCCCAGGATGTCTTGCAGGGCGTCTTCGCGGGCTGCGGAATCCTGCGTTGAAGGTGTGCCGATCGCTGTATTCTGTGCGAAGGAGAATACAGCGGCGACCAGGAGTGCGAATAAACTAGCCTTGAACTTCATCGTTGCCTGCGCTTACTTGTTCAGGCGTTCGGTGGCAGAGGCGATGGAAAGCAGGTCCGTTTCCTGGAACGGTTTGCCAATCCACTGCAGGCCCACAGGGAGCCCGCCAGCCATGCCGCACGGGACGCTTACGCCCGGGAGGCCGGAAAGGTTCAGGCTCACTGTGTAGATGTCGGAGAGGTACACGGCCATCGGGTCGGACTCGTTCATGCCGCACTTGAGGGGCTGGCCCGGCATCGTGGGGCTTGCGATCACGTCGCAGCTTTCGAAAGCTTTATTGAAGTCGTCGGTGATGAGGCGGCGCACCTTCTGGGCTTGCACGTAGTAGGCGTCGTAGAAACCGGCGCTGAGCACATAACTGCCAAGGAGAATACGGCGCTGGACTTCCTTGCCGAAACCTTCACTGCGGGACTTGGCGTACAGGTCGAACAGCTTGCGGGCTTCCTTGCTGCGGTAGCCGTAGCGCACACCGTCGTAGCGGCTGAGGTTTGAACTGGCCTCGGCGGTTGCAATGATATAGTAGCTGGAGACTGCGTAGCCGATATGGGGGAGGCTCACTTCCTTGAGCGTTGCGCCTTCGGCTTCGAGTTTTTTGAGCATGCCGTCGATGGCGGCCTTGCACTGCGGGTCGAGCCCTTCGGCAAAGTATTCCTTCGGGACGCCAATGACCTTGCCCTTCACGCCCGCATCGAGCTTCGCGGCGAAGTCTTCGGGTTCGCGGGTGCTGGTGGTGTTGTCGTGCGGGTCGATACCGCAGATGGCGTTAAGGAGCGTAGCGCAGTCGGCAACGGTAGAACCGAAGGGGCCAATCTGGTCCAGCGAACTTGCGTAGGCGAGCAGGCCGTAGCGGGAGACGCGGCCGTAGGTGGGCTTCATGCCCACGACGCCGGTGCATGCGGCCGGCTGGCGGATAGATCCACCTGTGTCGGAACCGAGAGCGCAGGGCACCGTGCCGGATGCAACGGCGACGGCGGATCCGCCCGAGGAGCCGCCGGGGACGCGGGATTCATCGAGCGGGTTCTTGACGGGGCCAAAATACGAGGTCTCGTTGCTCGAACCCATGGCGAATTCGTCCATGTTCGTCTTGCCAACGATGATGGCACCTGCCGCTTCGAGTTTTTCGACGGCGGTCGCGGTGTAGGGGGCGACAAAGTTTTCAAGAATCTTGGAGGCGGCCGTGGTGCGCGTGCCTTCGAGGCACATGTTGTCCTTCACGGCGACGGGAATACCGTCGAGGGGGCCGAGGGCCTTGCCTTCGGCACGGCGGAGGTCACTTTCCTTGGCCTTGGCCAGGGCGCGTTCGTTCAGGACAGAAATATAAGCGTTGAGATTCTTGGTGGATTCTATCTTTTCGAGCGAAGCCTGAGCCAGTTTTTCGGCGCTAGTAGCGCCACTGGCGAGTTGAGCTTGCAATTCTTGGATGGTTTGCATTACCTATCTCCGGACCATTTCATGATGTAGATCGAGATGATCATACCGATGATACTGACGATGTTAAACTTGATGCCGAACCCGAGGGCGAGCTTGACCATGTAGAGGTCGAGCATTATCGGGGTTTCGCCCTTTCCCGTCCCGATATTCAGGTCGAACGACGAAACAAAGAAGTTACGGACGATATTGTCGTAACCGCCGGCGTTCATGAGTTGGCCGAGCTGGCCGAACAGAAGACCTAAGCATTCTCCCAAAATTCCGCCAATGAGGAGGCCGATAACAATAAAGAGCACGAGACGTGCGAAACTATTCTTATGTGTCATATGGTGCGAATATAGAAAAAAAGTTTTTCTGCAAGTTTGTTCGGAGCAGGAGTGGGCAGAAATTGAGGTTCTTGGAACGGGTCGGGGGGAAGGTGGCATTTGCGTTCCGCAAGGACTTTGAATTGATAAAAAAATGTTATTTTTTTCCTCGTTGTGCAGATTACGAAGTTAAAGATTTTTGGATTCAAGTCCTTCGCCCAGAGGACCGAAATCAACTTCCCCACGAAAGGCCTGACTGCCGTGGTGGGACCGAACGGCTGTGGCAAGTCCAACATCACGGACGCCATCCGCTGGGTCTTGGGCGAACAGAAAGCTGCGTCGCTCCGTATGAGCAAGATGCAGGACGTGATTTTCAGCGGTACCGAAGAACGTGCCGCCATGAGCCTTGCCGAAGTCTCCATCGTTATTGATAATAGTGATGGTTCCCTGAATTCTGAATATTCCGAAGTCATCGTGACCCGCCGCGTACATCGCGACGGTTCCGGCGAATACCTGATTAACAACCAGGAGTGCCGCCTGCGCGATGTCCATGCATTGCTGTTCGACTCCGGCCTCGGGTCCAGCACCTACTCGCAGATGAACGCCGACATGATCAAGTCCGTTTTGAGCGACAAGGCCGACGACCGCCGCATCCTGTTCGAGGAAGCCGCCGGGGTGAGCAAGTACAAGCAGCAGCGCAAGGAAACCCGCCGCCAGTTGGAAAGAGTCCAGCTGGACATGGAGCGCGTCGAGGACAACTTGAGGAGCGTTCGTCGCTCCGTGAGGCTTTACGAGACCCAGGCCGAGAAGGTCAATGAGTATAAACGTCTGAACAACCGGCTCCGTGAGTTGGACCTTTCGGTTAGTTTGGACAAGTACGAAGATTTCAAGGATGGTCTGGCGACCTTGGATTCCACCTCCAAGCGCATGAACCACGAAGTGGAGTCGGCCAAGACCAAGGCAACGGAACTTCAGGCGAAAATCGAGGAAAAGCGCCTTGCCATCAGCGAAGACGAAAACGCCTTCCGTGACCTGGAACGCCAGGTCCAGGCTGCGACGATTGCCTTGAACGACATCAACAACAACATTGGCCGTACACGCGACTCTATATCGTCGATTGTGGCGGCAAGCGAAAAGGCTCAGGACGAAATTACCCGTTCCGAGGCCAAGTTGAACGAGATATCCGAGGAAAAGGCCCGCCTCGAAGAGGAAAACCAGGTTCTCCAATCCGACAACGATGTCGAAGAAATGAACGCCCTCCTGGAACGGGAACAAGAAACGCTCCAGGTCATGCGCGACAAGGTGGACGACCTGCGTGGCCAGTCCCGCGAGCTCGCGAACGAGCGTGTGCAGGCCAATAACCGGGCCAACAGCCTCCGCAGCCGTTTCGAACGCCTCGATGCCGAATCGCAGATGTTGCAGGGCAACATCGAGAAGTGGAAGGGCGAAATTGAAAATCTCAATGCGCAAAAGGGCGAGGCCGAAGCCGCTGTGAACGGAATTTTGGCTCAAATTGAGGACGCCAATCGCGAAATCGAGAACCTCGAGGAGCAAAAATCCGTCCGTGAGGAACGCCTTGAATCTGCAAGGGCCGAACTGGCCGAGGCGACCCAAAAGCTCCAAGGTTTAAAGAACGAAGAAGCCCGCCTGCAATCAAGAATTGACGTTTTACAGAGCGTTGCCGACGAAGGCACCGACGCAAGCCGCTGGCTTTGCGAGAATAAGGCCGACCTTATCGGCGGCATCGTTTCCGAACGCATCGAAGCGGCTCCAGAATACGCTGCTTACGTAGAAACTGCATTAGGCGACATTTTGGATGCGGCGGTCGTGCATGCCGACGCTTCTATCGGCGATATTGTGGAATCGGCGAAGAACGAGAACGTGGGCAAGGCCTTGCTCGCCTTGGTCGCAGCTCCTTCGCCCGCCTACGACAAAGCTATTGAACGCCCGGGTGTTGTCGGCTCGCTTGCCGGCTTTGTGAAAAGCGATGATGACAAAGTATCTGCCTGGCTTTTGGGTATCCTTTCCCGTTACTTTATAGTCAATTCGCTCCAGGCCGCGATCAAGTTGGCCGGGGAGTTCCGTGGGGAAAACCTGAGTTTTGTCGCTCCCGACGCGATTGTCCGCACGAATGGCCTTGTAAGTTTTGGCGCGGCCACTTCGGGAGCCCTTTCCCGTAAGAATGAAATTGCCGAGGCGACTGCGCTTTTGGAAGGTGTTGTCGCTGATATCGCACAGAAAGAACAAGATTTTGAGCGTTTGCAGGGGATTGTCGACGAAGAATCCCGTATGCTCGAATCGGTAAATGGCGAAATTTTGGCGAAACGCGACTCTTTGCGCGGAAACGACACTGCCATAAGCATCCGCCGTAACGATTTGGCCGCTTTTGAAAGGCGCATCCAGCAACTGCAAACGGACTGCAACACCGCCCTGGGCCGTATTTCGGCTGCCGCGGAGTCAAAAAATGCAGATGCGGAACTTGCCGAGGCTGAATCCTGCGTCGAAAAGGTGGAAACCCAGTACCAGGCCGTCTCCGATCAGCTTGCAGAACACGAGACGATGCTCCGCGAAAAAGAAGAGGACGTCCGCGAGCTGGAACGCTCCACTCAAGACAAGAATTCTAGGCTCGCCCAGAACGAGAACAGGCTCCGCGCTATCGCCGACCAGATAGAATTCCTCGAGAGCACCATCCGTGCCCGCCGTGATGATATCGAAAAGAATACCGTCAATATTGCAAAACTCGAGGAAGACAGCACGAAGCTCGCCGACCAGGCACAAGAAAAGGATGCCGTGCTCCGTGAACTCGAACAGGCCCGCGACATTGCCCGTGAACGCTACGACGTGGTGAGCGGCGACCTTGGCGCTTGGCAAGACGAAAGCAACCGCCTCCGCGACGAGATGATCGACCGGATGAAGGAATTGAACGACGTCGGACGCCGCCAGGAATCCCTGCAGAACAACGTGGACCGCCTCCGCGAACGCATTTCCAACGACTGGTCCGTCGACGTGGACAACCCGGAAGGTGTCGAACGCGTGGAATACAGCCAGCCCGACGCCGACCGCGAAATCCGCGAACTCCGTGGCAAAATCAAGGAACTTGGCCCCATCAACGTCAACGTGATGGACGACTACGAGGGCGAAAAGAAGCGCCTGGAAGAAGTCGAGAAGCAGTTCGACGACCTGGACCGTGCCCGTGCCTCGCTCGATCGCACCATCACCAAGCTCGACGACATTGCCCGCCAGCGCTACCTCGACACGTTCGCCCGTATCCAGAAGAACTTCCAGTTCGTGTTCAGCAAACTGTTCCTGAACGGCGAAACCAAGATGAGCCTTGTCGAAAAGCTCGACGAAATGGGCAAGCCCATGGACATTTTGGATGCCGATATCGAAATCAACGTCCGCCCGACCGGCAAGAAGATGCGCGGCATCAAGGCGCTTTCCGGTGGTGAACACGCTTTGACCGCAACGGCCTTGCTGTTCGCCATCTACATGGAAAAGCCTTCGCCGTACTGCGTGCTGGACGAAGTGGACGGCCCGCTGGACGATGCGAACGTGGGCCGCTTCATGGCGCTCCTCCGCGAATTCAGCAAGCAGACCTTGTTCATCGTGGTGACGCATAACAAGCGTACCATGGCCGAGGCCGATATGCTTTACGGTGTGACGCAGGAAATCAAGGGTATTTCCCGCATCGCGAGCGTGCAGCTCGCCGACGCCACCAAGTTCGCAATTTAATTTAGTAGACAGTAGGAAGTAGACAGTAGACAGTAACTTCCTACTTCCTACTTCCGACTTCCTACTATGATAAAAGGTTTCTTTTTTGCTGCTCTTTCCGCCATCTGTTATGGTACGAACCCTCTGGGGGCGCTGAACCTTTATTCCCAGGGCTATTCTCCCGAAAACGTGCTGTTTTACCGTTTTTTCACGGCGGCGCTACTCCTTTTTGCGGTAATTCTTGCGAAAGGTTCGCATTTCAAGATTACTCTCAAGGAATTTGGGGCGCTCGTCGCCTTTGGCTTCTTGTTTGCGGTCAGTTCGCTCACGTATTATGCCTCGTTCAAGTACATGGATGCAGGGCTTGCCTCGACGCTCCTCTTCCTCTATCCACTCGAAGTCTCGGTTTTGATGGCGATATTCTTCAAGGAGAAGATTAAAGCCTGGACGGTCGTTTCCATTGCCGTTTCGATGTCGGGGGTCGCTCTGTTGTACCGTGGCGATGACGGAGTGCCTCTGAGCACCGCAGGCCTTGTGCTCGTGTTTGCCTCGTCACTTTCGTACGCGATATACATGGTGATGGCGAACCGCATCAATTTGCAGATGGGCTCTGTGAAGATGACTTTTTACGCCATCTGCTTTTGCTTGGTCTTTTTGCTACTCTATTCCGTGACGTTCGGCTCGGGGCTGCCTCCGCTCTTTACGCAGGCGAGTTCTTGGGGCTGGGGATTCATGCTGGGCCTCGTGCCGACAGTGCTTTCGCTCATATTCATGGTGAAAGCCGTGAAGATTATCGGGTCGACGCCCACGGCGATTCTCGGTGCATTAGAGCCTGTGACGGCCGTGGCAATCGGAGTGCTCGTCTTTGGCGAAATCCTCACAGGCAGGCTCATCGCGGGTATTATTCTGATTCTTGGCTCTGTCGTGCTCATCGCAGCCAAACGGAAATAAGGGGTAAATTGTTATAATTTCTCTTTACAAGAGAAAGGATATATTTTAAGTTAACGGCTAATGAATATGTTGTTCATGAAACCATAAAAAACAATGTTATGCTAAACCGCCTGTACGCCAACCACCTCAAGCGCTTCTTTGACTTCTGCTGCGCCGCTCTCGCCATCGTGTGCCTGAGCCCGCTGCTGGTCGCGCTTACCCTCCTTGGCGCAGTCAAGATGAAGGGCAACCCCTTCTTTACGCAGCCGCGCCCCGGGCTGAACGAGAAAATCTTTCGGCTCGTCAAGTTCCGCACCATGACCAACGAGAAGGACGCAAGCGGCAACCTGCTCCCCGACGACAAGCGCCTGAACGCTTACGGCAAGTTCCTCCGCTCCACGAGCCTTGACGAGCTCCCCGAACTCTTCAACATCCTCAAGGGCGATATGGCCGTCATCGGGCCGAGGCCGCAACTCGTGCGCGACATGGTCTTCATGACTCCCGAACAGCGCAAGCGCCACACAGTACGCCAGGGCCTCAGCGGGCTAGCGCAAATCAACGGACGCAACGCCGTCACCTGGGAAGCGAAAATCGGCTACGACCTCGAATATATCCGCAAAATCACCCTTTGGGGCGACATCAGGATCATCCTCGCCACGCTCGGCAAGGTGTTCAAGCGCGACGGAATCACCGAAGAAGGTTGCGATACCGCCACCGACCTTGGCGACTACCTGCTCGAAACCGGCAAAATCACCCGCGAACAGTACGACCGGGGCCAAGCCGAAGCCAAGCAGCTCATCGCCTCGCAGCTTCGTTGAAGGCGCTTTCCATAAGCCACCAGTTTTCGTAACTGATAATCCACCTCATTTGTCAGGGTGGTATTTCTTCAGGAGTTCGATGTCGCGGAGTTTTTGGCCGAATTCGTCGTCGGCAGCGACCTTGAGCAGGTCCTTGTCCATGCCGTGGATAGCGTGGAGTACGGCCGCGTAAATCCCGATGGCGACCGCTGCGGAGCCCTTCTCGACAGCCCAGACCGAAGCCCGGCTGACATCTGCCCTTTCGGCGACCAGAGCGACGGAGATTTTGCGGCGCATGCGGGCAAGACGGATTTGCTCACCCATCTGTTCGAGAATCTTGGTTGTCTTCGGCAGCAATGTAACGCTTTTCTTTCCCATAGCGTTTATAAATATATATAGTTTATAAAGGAATGTCAATAAATATTGACAAAATGATTGTTAAACAGTACGACCAGGGCCAGGCCGAAGCCAAGCAGCTCATCGCCTCGCAGCTTCGTTGAGTGGGGGGATTTTGTCGATGGGGTAGATTGTGCAATCAGATGCTAAACGGATTCTTTCCATTATGGGCCTCTTTATAAGAACGCGCGCGGGCGGCCATTTCGTCAATCTGGGCAAAGGAAACCTTGAGAGAGAGATGGCGTGGATTCTTTTCGCGTTCTTCGGCAGCACGAATAAACGACTCTGCCGTAGAGCCAGTAAGAACCGGGATGTTTCTTATTTCAAGAGCCATAATTTCCCTCAATCTAGATTTTTTTGCCTTTCTAGTCAACTTCTGACGATTTCTTTGAAGGCTACGGGCTTTATAGCTCTGTCAAATATAGGTACAGTACAAATATACACTATTTTACGGGCTCTGTCATTCCAGGCCGTATGTTTGTTGAGCAGAAAAAAAAATATATATTTCCCAAAAAAGGATTTTGTCTTTAATGAAGTCCAGGAAGGCTTTCATGAAAAATACACTTAAATATTTTTTTGGGGTATTTCTCCTATTTTCTGTTTGCGCATGGAGTAAAGCATCTGATATCCTCATCGTCGTTGACGACGAAATGATATTAGACAAAGAAATCAGGAACGCCATAATCACCTATACAGATGACATTTGGAATACTTATCAAATAAATGCCTCTGTCGAATCTTTCAAATCCCAGAAGAACGGCGGGAAAGTCACCGACCTAAAAGAAATGCTCGTAAGCAAGAAGAATTCCATCACGGGAGCCATTTTTGTTGGAGACATTCCGCGAGCTCAATTTGAATTTTACCAGAAAACAGAAGAAGGATTCCGATACCAACGTTGGGTAACAGACTTTTACTTCATGGATCTTGACGGTATTTGGAAAGACACTGCTGCCGGAGGCCCCGAAGCCTATGGCGGAAAGTTGTTTGATACCACCACGACAACATTAAACTTCGATGTACTCGATGGTTCTCCGATACCAGGGAAAGTACCGGCGGATAGTTTTTCAATTGCATATTCCGGATACCTCAAATCTCCAGTCTCCGCGCTTTGTTCCCTGCAACTTACCACGGACAACGACAGGCGCCTTTGGATTAACGATTCCCTGCTCATTGACGCATGGTTCAACAACTGGGACATTCCATATTACAGCGCTTTTAAATTCAAGAAAGACAGTCTCTACAAATTCAAACTAAACTATGCTGAGGAATATGGCGCCGCTTATCTTACACTAAAATGGAAATGCGGGAAAGATGCCTCCTATGAACCAATCCCTGATTCCGTTTGGCGTCAAAATGACAAGCGCACGCGCGGTCTCAACCAAACCTATTACGGAAATATTTTCATGATGGATTCGCTCCCCGAAGAAGACCTAAAGCACCGTTGGATTTCTGGAAAATCCAATGGAGTTTTTGACGGGCACTATTCCAAAAGTGGCGCAGTTTCTGATTCCTTTGAAATATGGGTTTCACGAATTGACCCCAACACGGCAGGTTTCTATGGTAACCCAAAAACGCTTTTATTGAACTATTTCGAGAAAATTCACAACTACTATCTCGGTTTGTTCAAGAAACGTACGCGTAGTGCCATGTTCCTAACTGAGGAAGGAGGCCTAAACAATCCTCTCGACCAGAAATTCGTTGATGGTTTGAGCCTTCTTTATTCTCCAGACTCCCTTGATAAGTCTATCGCTGACGGGCAGGAATACATAGACAACATTAAATCAGACAAGTATGATTGGGCCGTTTACGGTGGGCACGGAGGCCAGACTGGCCTTGGAAACGGGCTGGATATAACACGAGTGGAAAGAAACATGTGCGTGTCACCGAGATTCTTCCACTTTGCCTGCTGTGGTCCACTTACCTGCTATGATTTCTACGGCAACGCCAATAGTGCCTCTGTTGGAAGCGAGCATATCTTTAACACGATTAACGGCGGTTTTGTAAGTATCGGTTCATCCAAAACCAGTGGAAGCGACCAAATGGATGGTTTCATGTACGACGCCTTTGAGCACGAATTCATTGGCGAATCGTTCCGAGAATGGGTAAACAAAAGGGTAAAAAAGAACCAGTACAGTCACAAGGAAGACCTTTACGATTGGTTCTATGGAGAATCGATTATCGGAGATCCGATGCAAAAACTGGCATTGCCAAAACAAACAACGGATTTCATCCATAAAGTCAAAGCACAACAGATGCCACAAAAAAGCGGCAAGCTGTACGACCTTTTGGGAAGATCCAAAGGCTATTCCAACATCCAGTAAGCCCTTCCAAAACTGTTTTTCGGCTGCAAAACCGATGTTTTTACGCTGAAATCGTCATTCGGCGGTCCGCAGCGAGTTCGCAGCTATACGGCTTGGCCTAACAGAGCCGTTTTACGGCTGAAGTCAATAGGTTGCGCGAAAATATCCCTAGACCCGCGAGGGCAGTGCAGACCCGCGCGGCCTCTTATAGAATAATTACATTTTTTACTATATATTAGTTTAGACACAAACCGTCCGGATTCGCCGGACACAACCATGGTTCGAGGCTGTTGCTTAACCGACTGCACATATTTTTTTTCATGCGTCGCGGAATGCTGGAAGGGGCTGTTTAGCATGTACGGCCTGGTCTCCATAATTATGCCCAGCTACAATACCGGCCGATTCATCGCCGAATCGATACGGTCCGTGTTGGCCCAGACCTACACGAACTGGGAACTGATTATCGTTGACGACGCCAGCACCGACAACACCGACGAAGTTGTTGCCCCCTATTGTCATCCCCGCGAAGGCGGGGATCTTCTGTCGTCAAAAATCCATTACCTTAAAAACGCACAAAACAGCGGCGCGGCGGTCAGCCGTAACCGGGCCCTGCGCGAAGCCCGCGGCAAATGGATAGCCTTCCTCGACAGCGACGACCTCTGGACGCCCGACAAGCTGGAAAAACAAGTCGCGTTCATGGAAAAGAACGGCTACGCGTTCAGCTATACCCGCTATGGAATAATGGGCGAGGATGGCGTGCCGACAAAAATCATTGTAGGTGGCCCGGAACGTATCACCAAGACGGGAATGTTTAACTACTGTTGGCCCGGATGCCTCACCGTGATGTATAACCGCGAAGTCGTGGGGGATATCCAAATCGCGGACATCAAGAAAAATAATGATTATGCGATGTGGTTAAAAATCTGTAAAAAGGCAGATTGCTATCTACTCCCCGAAAAATTGGCAAACTACCGTGTGCGTAATGGTTCTATCAGCCGACACAGTCATTTTACATTGATAAAATGGCATTATAAGCTCTATCGAGAGGCGGAAGTTATGAATCCGCTGTGTTCTTTATGCTTTACCGTTCGTAATCTGTTCTTTGGTGTTTGGAAAAAATTTAGGTATGTGAAAAATTGAGGCGTTTATGGAAAGAGATTCGTTGGCTTATAAAATCCGCAGAAAGATTCAGGTTTTGGCTAGTAAGATTATGCCAGACGCTGTTATGTCGAAGTTCTATTTCAAGATAGTTCTCGGGAAAAAAATGAATTTGGATAATCCGCAAACCTTTAACGAAAAATTGCAGTGGCTCAAGTTGAATTATTTGCCAAAGAATCCTCTTGTTGTGCAATGTGCCGATAAATTTAAAGTCCGTGAGTACATAAAGCAGAAAGGTTTTGAAGAAAAACTTGTGCCTTTATTGGGTGATTGGGATAGTGCCGGTAAAATTGATTGGTCTAAACTTCCAAAAAAGTTTGTGTTAAAATGCAATCACGGTTGTGCGTACAATATTCTCTGTGCGGACAAAGATTCTTTTGATAAAGAAAATGCAGTAAGGCAGCTTAATACTTGGATGAAGGAAGATTTTGGAGCTTTCAATATTGAGCGACATTATTCAAAGATTATACCGCATATTACATGCGAAGAGTATCTCGGTGACAATATAACGGACTATAAGTATTTTTGTTTTAATGGTGAACCGAAGTTTATTTATGTTTCTACTGATTTAGTTCATGATCGGCAAGCGCAAATAGGTTTTTTCTATCTAGATGGATCAAAAATGCCCCTAAAAAGGGATGACTATACGGATATTCCGTCTGTCGATTTACCATCATTCTTTAATGAAATGACGAATATGGCCAAGATTTTAAGCCAAGATTTTCCGTTTGTTAGAGTCGATTTCTTTATTGCGAACAATCGGTTTTATTTTGCGGAATTAACGTTCACTCCAAGTGCATGCATGATGCCCTTTAACCCGGACAAATATGATTTGGAATGGGGACAGATGATTGATTTAAGCAGGATTAAAAAATGAGAAAACGGATTGCCATCATAGGACATTTTGGTGGTAACGAAGAGTTTCTTGATGGGCAGACTGTCAAGACTAAAATCCTGTTTGATGAACTTTCTAAAAATACTGACTGGGATATCCAGAAAATTGACACATATTTGAAAAACAGGAAGCCTTTCAAGCTTTTAATGAAAACGCTATTGGCTTTGTTGTTCCGTAAAGATATAATCGTGTTATTGTCTGGAAACGGAATGAAGTTCTTTTTTCCGATATTGTCATTTTTTGCTGGCTTTTGGAAAGTCCGAGTGTTCCACGATGTTATCGGCGGAAATCTTGACAAATACATAAAAAAATATCCAAAATTCAAGAATTACCTTAATTCTTTTGCCATTAACTGGGTTGAAACGGAAAAATTAAGAAAAAATCTGCTAAAATGCGGTGTGGAAAATTGCGAAGTGATTCCTAATTTCAAGCGTCTGTCTATTTTGGATGAAAAAGAAATTCCAAAAGAATTTGTTGAACCATTCCGCTTCTGTACTTTTTCTAGGGTGATGAAGGAAAAGGGCGTAGAAGACGCAATAGAATCTATTGAAAAAGTAAACGAAGAATATGGGCGAAATGCATGTGCTCTTGATATTTATGGGCCGGTGGACGATGCATACAAAAGCCGATTTGAAGATATCATGCGAAAGGCTTCTGATGTTGTAAAATATTGCGGTCTGGTCCCGTTTGATAAAAGCGTAAACATACTTAAAGGCTATTTCGCACTGCTTTTTCCGACAAGTTGGATGGGAGAAGGGTTCCCAGGAACTATTGTAGATGCCTATTCTGCGGGATTGCCCGTTATTGCTTCTGATTGGAGCAGCAATTCGGAATTGGTTAAAGATGGGTTCAATGGTTTTATGTTCCCTTCAAAGGATTGCAGCGACCTTGCAGAAGCTATAAAGCATTTGATATCTCTAGAAAAGCAGAACATTCTTAAAATAAAGAATAATTGCCTTAAAGCAGCAAAAAGTTATCAGCCAGATGAGTATATTAAAGAAATTATTTCGTCTATGTTGACTGAAGGAGGGAAAGTCCTTTGAAAAAGCTGCTTTGCATAGTTGGCGCAATGAATGCTGGTGGAGCGGAGACCTTCTTGATGAAGATCTATCGGCAAATTGATAAGACAAAATATCAGATGGATTTTGCCGTAAATATAGATTCAAAAGGTTATTATGATGATGAAATAATCAGCTATGGTGGCAAGATTCTAAGATTCCCGGCAAAGAGCGAATCTTTGTGGCGGTATGTTTCTGGCTTAAGAAAGATTGTCAAAGAAGGTCATTACGATGCTATTTTAAGAATATCATCCAACGCCATGGGTTTCTTGGATTTGGCTGTTGCTAAAATGGCTGGCGCAAAAAAATGTGTTGTTCGATCAAGTAATTCAAGCGATGGGAATCGTTTTGGGACGAAAATTTCACATTGGCTGGGAAAACTTCTGTTTATGCGATTTGTTGATGTGAAAATAGCTCCGTCAATTGAGGCCGCAAAATATACATTTGGAGAGAAAAATTTTAAACGTGGCTTAGTCCATATTCTTCATAATGGGCTGGATTTAGATTATTTTAGTTATACCGAAAATGGTAGAAATGCTGTTAGAAATGAGTTCGGTATTTCGCCGAACCAAAGTGTGCTAGGTCATGTTGGTCGTTTTTCAGTACAAAAAAATCATTCATTTTTGTTAAAGATATTTCAATATTACCATAAGTGCAATCCAGATTCTGTTCTAATGTTGGTTGGTGATGGCGAATTGAAAAATGATATTCAAAAAAAGGTTCGGAAAATGGGACTGGAAAAGAATGTTATTTTTTCTGGTGTTCGTTCCGATATGCCATCCATATACTCCGCAATGGATTTTTTTGTTTTCCCGTCACTTTATGAAGGAATGCCCAATGCTGTGTTAGAGGCGCAGGCATGTGGACTGCAATGCTATGTATCGGATGAAATAACGAAATCGGCAGATATAACAAAGACTATTCAGTATTTACCCATAAAAGATGAGAGTATCCAATTATGGATTGATATGATGAGAAAAAAAGATGGACGAATTTCTAATAATGCATGTTTTGATGCTAACTATGATATGAATAATGTTGTTATAAAATTTCAAAAGATTTTATTGGGGGAATAATGCTTGAAAAAAGTAAACGAATTAATACAAAGAAGGATTTGAAAGACTGGCTTTCTGTAGAAATTTCGAGATATAAAATTAATGGCATTAAATATTTGCTCCAAATTACAGAAGGCGCTATATTAAAAAAACATCAAATATTATTACGTAAAGCAGAATTTCATTATAATACAGGGCATAAATTACGTTATTTATTTTATTATGTTAGACTACTAAAAATACAGTCAAAGTACTCCTTGCATATTCCTTTAAATTGTTGTGCTAAAGGTTTACACTTGATGCATGTAGGACCGATATTGATTAATGGAAATGCATCTATTGATGAATTTTGCTCAATTCATATTGGAACAGGAATTGTTGCTGGAGGGGGGACTGATTTTGCGCCTACAATTGGGCAGCACGTGGTTCTTGGGATAGGAGCAAAGATTGTTGGGGGTGTTCATGTTGCCGACGGAATTGCGATAGGTGCAAATGCGGTTGTTACTAAAGATTTTCTTGAACCCGATATCGCCATTGCCGGTGTACCGGCGAAAAAAATATCTGACAATGGTTCGCGAACTTGGAATATGAAAAAATTGCAGGGCTGACCTATGCCGAAATGGTTAAATAAAGCAAATATTTATATTGCAGGATGGTGTATATATAATACACAGGGAGTTTTGTTCTCGAAAGGAACTTTGTTTACGCAATTACTGCTTATCTTTCTTTTGCTTGTGTCGCTATATTATTGTTTTGTTGCTAATTCTCGCTATAAACTGCCTGTATATTTTTTGGGTCTGAATCTTTTACTTTCCATGTTTTTTGTTTATGGTGTGTATCTAATGATCGGAGGATATAATTCCATGGATTATATGACGCATGTTGATAGCTTTAGTTATTTGAAGACGATAATGATCTCAATTCTGCCAATTTATGTTTTCTATGTTTTTTCAAAAGAAGGTTTGCTTACAAAAAAAAGTTTATGCATTTGGCTTTTTATTTTCCTTTCCTTAACAACTATAAACTATTTTAAAAGTCAACAAGAAATGTTGATGCTTGCTTTGTTAAATCATTCAAGATCAGAGTCGTTTACAAATAATTATGGGTATGGTTTTTTGGCATTGATTCCAGCATGTGTTTTTTTATACAAAAAACCTTTACTTCAATATTTGGTAATTGGCTACATAATGGTATTTATGCTTATGGCAATGAAGCGTGGGGCTTTGGTTATTGGAGTTGTATGCTTGATATGGTTTTTATGGAGAAATATAAAAGAAGTTCATTCTAGAATGAGATTCTTGTTTATAGCTTTCGCGGTTTTTTTATGTTTTGTTGGCTATCAATTTGCTCAGAAGCAGATGGAGGAAAGCTTATATTTTCAGAAGAGGGTTGAAGACACTCTTGAAGGGAACTCTAGTGGAAGGGATGTCTTGTATGAGGAACTTGCCAATTATTATTGGAATGAGGCGACTCCATTACAGTTTCTTTTTGGTTCTGGTGCAAATGCGACTTTGAAGGTATCTCGTAATTATGCTCATAATGATTGGCTTGAAATTGCCGTAAATCAAGGTCTCTTGGGTTTGCTTATTTATTTGTTGTATTGGTTGCTCTTTACAAAAGTCGTATTTTCAAGAACGTATGAACCGCATATCAAATTAGCACTACAATTGTTTTTTATAATTTATTTTATGAAAACTTTCTTTTCGATGTCATATGCAGATATGTCTATTGGAGCAACGTGTGTTTTGGGCTATTGTTTGACTCAGGAGAAAAAGAATGAGCAAATTGTTTACAGCAATTAAGTTGATTAAAGAGAATAAAGCAGATTTTTGCGCATCATTATTAGAAAACTTAAATTTTCTTTTCTCTGACAAATTGTATTTGCAGTTACTGTTTCGCTGTAAATTTGGTCGCAAATTGAATTTGAAAAATCCGAAATCGTTTAATGAAAAGTTACAGTGGTTGAAACTTTATAATCGAGACTCAATCTATACAACTCTTGTTGATAAATATTCTGTGAAAAATCATGTGGCAAAAATTTTAGGGGAAAAATGTATTGTTCCAACCTTAGGTGTGTGGGATGATGTTGAAACATTAAATATTGATATGTTGCCAAATCAGTTTGTTTTAAAGACAACAAATGGTGGTGGTGGTGGTGATGTCTTAATATGTAAGGACAAATCACAATTTGATTTGGAAAAAGCAAAAAAAATTTTAAAAAGAAGCTTGAAGAAAAATATATACAAAAAATTACGCGAATGGCCTTATAAAAATGTTTACCCAAGAATTATTGCTGAAAAATTTTTAGATGATAATGGTCATGTCCCTGTGGATTATAAAGTCTATTGTTTCAATGGTGAACCATATAAAGTAATGTTATGTTTGGATAGAGATAAAGATGAGCCTACAAAGTTTTATTCTTTTGATTTTAATTGGAATTTGCTACGGCATAATATAATGGGAAAAATGGCTCCTGAAGGCTTTACGCTTCCAAAACCCAAGTCATTGGAACAGATGCGTGATTGTGCAAAACTTCTTTCAAAGGAAATCCCTTTTGTTAGAGTTGATTTCTATGATTTAAATGGACATATGTATTTCGGGGAAATGACTTTTTATCCGGATTCCGGTTTTGATTCTGCCATATTGCCTGAAATTGATCAACTATATGGAAGCATGATTGATCTAAAACGATATAGTGGACCATCTATTGAACCAAATCATGAAAATATCTGAGTAAAGGTCAAAAATGGAGATGTCATCATGAATAAAATGGGTTTTCTTATAAGTCATAAAAATGGGGAACGCCGCAGAGCTTTGTTGCCGCAGCATATGCGTGATATCAGAAATTTGGATTCTTTGTACTTTGAACAAGGATATGGGGTGGCCGTTGGTGTCCCCGATGAAGAGTATGTAAAGTTAGGATGCCATATTGTTCCGAGAGAAAACATTTTTTCTTGCGATATCATTGCTGATGTTAAATTGGGTGATGCCGACTATTTGTCTTCTTTAGAAGATGGAAAAATACTCTTTGGTTGGGCACATACCGTTCAGAATATCAACTTTACTTCTCAAATTTTAAAAGCGAAGCATACTGTTATAGCATGGGAAGAAATTTTCGAAGAAGGACGCTATATATTCCATCGCAATAGGGAAGTTGCTGGAGAAGCTGCCATTATGCATGCTTTCCGCTATTGTGGAAAAATGCCATATGATACAAAAGTAGCCATTTTGGGAAATGGCCAGACAACGAAGGGTGCGCTAAGAATTCTTCATGGTTTGGGTGCCACGGTAGATGTATATGGTCGCAAACTTGAATCGTTATTTAAGAAAAAGATGTTTGATTATGATGTCCTTGTAAACTGCGTTATGTGGGACACCTCAAGGACTGATAGAATCATATACAGAGACGATCTGAAGAAGATGAAGCCTGGAACGCTTATTATTGATGTCAGCTGCGATCCGAATCTTGAAATTGAGACGTCTCATCCGACAACTATCGATAATCCCGTATATGAAGTTGATGGAGTGATTCACTATGCTGTAGACAATACTCCTGCAATGTACCCAATCACGGTTACAAAAGTTCTTAGTGAAGGAGTTTCTAAATATATTGATTGCTTGATTGAAAAATCTTTTGACCTGTATCCTGATAGCATCAAAAATGCTACCGTTATTAAAGACGGAAATATTAGAGATGAGCGTATAAAAAAATTCAGAGAACTCCACAATTGTTCCTACATATAAAGAGAACCTTGAAGATGTTTATTTTATATCGATAAATTTTTTATGAGGGATGATGTGATTCTTATTGTGAATGAATCGTTGAATGTCAATTGTTTCGTGAACTTTTTTAGTCAATGGTTTATAAAGGTTGTATAAATGCAAAGAAAAGTTACTGAAGAAGAATCAAAAGCCATTCGCCTTGACATTTTAGTTGAAGTTGATCAATTCTGTCGTAAAAATGGCTTGACATACTTTTTAGCGTTTGGGACGCTTCTAGGTGCTATTCGCCATAAAGGATATATTCCCTGGGACGACGACACTGATATAATGATGCCGAGGGAAGATCTTGAAATTTTTAAACAAAAATTCAAGTCAAAAAAATATAAATATTCTGATATAGATACTGAATATGGTTATGAATATCCATTCCCCAGAATTACTTGTAATGCAACATACAATAAGAAAGGATTAGTTGCAAAATATTATGGCATAAATATTGATTTATATCCAATAGATGGTTTGCCTAAGACAGATCAAGAAATAAAAAAATTTTTTGATAAATATAGATCGCTACTCAAATCAAGGCTTTTTTTGATTAAGGTAAGAAATAAACTTGTGCGATTGTTCCCAATAAAAAATATACCATTTATAAGAATTTTGACAAAAAGATGTGTCAAGCATATTCAAAAGTACCAAAGGAATAATTCGACAAAAAACATGGTGATAGATGTTTGTCGTGTTTATAGTAAGAGTATCTTTGATGGTGCTGTAGACGTAGAATTTGAAGGCAAAAAATTTCTTGCCCCTATCGGATGGGATGAATTTTTAAGAACACGGTATGGAGATTATATGGAGCTTCCCCCAGAAAATCAACGGCATCCGTATCATGTTGGAAATTATTTCTGGAAATGATTATGGGTACAGCAAGAAGAATAGACTGGATTGATTTTTTATGGGCTCTGGCAATTGTCTTTGTCGTATTTGGTCATTGCTTACCTCAGGCACATTATTTTTTCTTGTTTACTAGCCCTGTTAAAATGCCGCTTTTCTTTGCTATATCAGGTTTTTTATTTAAAGATTTCGTTGAATCAAAAGTTTTCTTCAAAGGTGTCTTAACTAAATTAGTTGTGCCTTGGCTTTTTTTGGGAATGTTTCCGATAATGTTGCTGCTCCCTCTAAAAGGAGTATCTTTCGGCGCAGAATATTTATTGAATATGTTGACAGGCCATGTAATCTGGTTTATGCCGTGTTTTATTCTTGCACAGATTATTCATTATTTGTTAAGGAAAATATTTAATAAAACATCTTATCTTATTTTAGGAATGATTGGGCTGTCCATAATTGGATTGCTTTTGGCATATATTGATGTGGCTAACTTTGCAATGCTAAATAGGGCTCTGGTTGTTCAATCGTTCTTCTTAGTGGGTTTTCTCTTTAAAAAATATTTCCAATTCTTCTCAAAAATAAAAAAGTGGCATATTCTAGTCGGAACAGGTTTGTATCTTCTGCTATGTATGCTGAGTGAATTTCTTTTTCCTGGTAAATCTATTGATGTCCATCTTAATTTTTATTATAACATTCCTTTTTGTTTTGCCATTATTTATTTAGGCTTATTTTTGTTGTTTATTTCCGCTCAAAAAATGAATTTTCACGTTAATTTTATGAGTACAATCGGCCAAAATACTCTTGTTATATATATATGGAGTGGATACACATTTGGTTTGTTTGGTAAAATACTAGACTTGGCACATATTGGTATAGATAATCTGTATTGCCTTGCTTTATTAAAAACTACATTTGCATGTATTGTTTGTTGCGCACTGTCTTTGTTCCTGAATAGATTTTGCCCGTTTTTGATTGGAAAAAAGAGGAAATAGAATGTCTCAGTCTCGATCAAGCAAGGTATTGCGAGGGGTTTCGTCGCAGACAATCGTAACGTTGGTTATGGGCTTGACGGAATTGTTGTTTTTCTCCATAATGTCTCGATTGTTGAGCAAGGAAGATTTCGGATACTTTGCTGCAATAACGGCGATAACGGCTATTTTTGCTTCGCTTGCTGATACCGGTATTGGGGCTGCGATTGTCCAGCATAAAGAAATCAATAAAAAATACCTTGATAATGCTTTTTCATTAAGCCTTGTTATTGGATTGATTTTAACGTCTTCGCTGTGTGCTCTTTCTGCTCCTTTATCAATTCTTGTTGTTGACTCTTCTATCCGAATTCCACTTATAATTGTTTCGTGTACTTTGTTGCTGAGTTGTGTTACTTCGGTTCCAAGAAGCGTTTTGCACCGTAATAGAATGTTTTTTAGAATGGGGCTTTCAAGTTTGATTTCATTAATTGTTTCCTCTGTGGTTGCGATTTTGTTAGCTTTAAAGGGATATGGTTTTTATGCAATTCTTGGAAAACTTATTGTCAATTCAATTCTATTGTATTTTCTTTCTTTAATTTTTGCAAAGACAAAATTTAGTTTTGACTGGGACGCAGCAATTTTGAAAAAGATTTTTGGCTTTAGTGGCTGGTTGATGGCTAGTGCGTTGTTCCGTAATTTTGCTCATAGCATAGATTCTTTGATTATGCCGAGGTTAATGTCTGTTGCTACGTTGGGGGCATATAACAGACCCCAAGGCTTTATTAGTCAGATATCTTCGCAACTTAATGGAATCTTCGATTCCGCTCTTTTCCCAGTTTTGTCTGAAGTTCAAGATGATAACAAAGCCATTAAAAGCGCATATAGGAGCTCTGTATATTATTTGAACATTTTTGCAATGCTATTGACGATATGTTTTATATTCAATAGCGAACTTCTTATTAGAATTTTCTTTGGAGAACAATGGCTTGATTTGAAAACGATATTCATTATATTGTCATTGACTCTTATATTTAACATTGATATTCGATTGACTGATTGCTATTTAAGGAGTCTTGCTTTAACCAGATCTCAGTTTATTTTCCGAATCATTCAGTCGCTTTTAAAGATTGTTTGCTTGGTGATTGGTTCTTTTTGGGGGTTAATTGGATTTGCCGTGGGTGGCATTGTTGCCATATTTCTCACTACATTGATGAAAATGATGTATATCAATAAAAAAGTGGGAATCCCTTTTTTAGAGACTTTGCTTTCTATGATGTCTTCTTGGCGGGCAGGATTACTTTTTATTCCTGTAATGATTTTCAGTGCTTATATGCTGCCATCATCTCTTGTTGGTAATATCATTAATTGTATTGTCATGGTTGTATTGTTTGTCACGGTCTTTCTGTTCCTTCCAGGATTGGTTGGTAGCTCCTATAAGCAGAATATTTACCCGAAAATTAAATCCAAGTTGAAATCCTTAATCTAAAGAGGTTTTGATTGAAACGCGTTATCACTTACATGACGTGCCGATTCTGTATAGCTTCCTTTTTTTCAAAAAATATATTCAAAGAAATACATTTTAAATTGTAAGGTTTGATGTTCTTCACGGATTTTAAATTTTTTCTTCTAATGCCAATACTCTTTGTCGTTTATTGGCTGATTCCTGTTCGGATGAACTGGCTGAAAAAAATGTTTCTGTTAGTTGCCAGTTACATGTTATACGTGAATTTCAATCCTGCATATGCTTTGCTTTTATTGGCAATTTCGTTGATTACTTTCTGGGGGGCAAAATTATTAGAAAAAGACATGATTTGTGTGAGAGGGGGTAAGGTTGTAGCTGTTGTGGCTTTAATGCCTCTGCTGATTTTCAAGTATTACAATTTTATCAACGAATCTGTTTTCTCATTCCTATCCTTATTCCATCTTCGCTTTCAGTTGCCAGGCTTGAACTGGGCGATTCCTGTTGGGATAAGCTTCTTTACCTTCCAAGCTTTGGGGTATTATCTTGACGTTTATCACAAAAGAATTCCGGTTGAAAAGAATCTTGTAGATTATCTTCTTTTTGTTTCTTTCTTCCCGCAAATCGCATCTGGGCCGATTAGCAAGGCATCAGAACTTTTGCCACAGATTAAATCGCTTGCACCATTTTCTTATGATAAAGCGGCAAGAGGATGTCGCTATTTTCTATGGGGTCTGTTCCTGAAGATTGCTGTTGCCGACAGGGCTGGATTGTATGTTGCTTTGGTTCTTGATCATTACCAAAACTTCTCTGGATTGAATTGCCTGTTTGCGTCGTTCATGTACAGTTTGCAGATTTATGCCGATTTCGCTGGGTATTCGTTTATGGCAATTGGAACGGCAAAATTGCTTGGTTTTGATTTAATAAATAATTTTAATCATCCTTATTTTTCGATGAGCGTGACTGATTTCTGGCGACGCTGGCATATTTCTCTTTCCCGTTGGCTCAAGGACTATGTCTATATTCCGCTTGGAGGAAACCGCTGTTCCAAAGCTCGTAATTATCTTAACATTATGGCGACATTCCTTGTTAGCGGGATATGGCATGGAGCCAACTGGACATTTATTTTGTGGGGGCTAATTCATGGCTTGTGCCAGGTGATTGAAAAGGCCTTTGGTCTGCAAAAGTCCGAATCAAAGGGGCTCATTCGATTTGCAAGAGTCCTTGGGACATTCTTAATTGTTAGTTTTGCCTGGATTCTCTTCCGTAGTCCCACAGTTGCCGACGCATTCAACGTCGTACAGCAAATCACGACGCTATATAAGGGCTTTAACATCTCGATGGAAGGTGTCGAAATGCTCGCTTATTTAGCCGTCGCTTTTGTTCCTTTTGCTCTGTTTGAAATTATTCATGAGTTTTACAAGGATTTTTACCATGCAATAATGTGTCGTGTTATAGTCCGATGGTGTGTCTACATCGCTCTTTTGTCGCTGATTATTTTAATAGGTGTATTTGACGGGAGCGAGTTTATCTATGCCAATTTCTGATAAGAAAAAGTTTGCGCTGAAAGTTTTCGTATTTGCTGTCTGCATGGTTTTGGTGGATTGCCTTTGTGGCATTTGCTTTCCGCTTTTGCAGAGCCATGCTAAAGGTGGCAGCACACGAATGAATTACTATGTGTCGGACGAATGCGATGTGGATATCCTTGTTTTAGGCTCCTCAAGGGCGCAACATCATTATGTCCCGCGGATATTAGACTCATTAGGTGGTGTGGCTTATAATGCAGGAAACGATGGAATGGGTGCTGTTCTTGGACTTGGTCGTTATCAAATGTGCGCCGAAAAACACGTCCCCAAAATTGTCATACATGATATCTCGAGCTTTGATTATCAAAGGGATGATAATTCAAAATACCTGAAGTATCTCCGCCCTTATGGCGACAGACCTTACATTAGGAATATTATTTCTCAAATTGGTGAGCCGTTCATTGATCTGAAAATGCTGTCTAATATGTACCGGAATTCGTCAAGAATTATTCCCAATATCAGGGACCTTTTTGCAAACGATAATCCCGACAATAGGGGATATTTGCCACTTTATAAAAAATGTAAGAATTGCGACCACAATTCTTTAAAAGTAGATTCATCTTCATTAGTGTTAGACTCAATAAAACTCAAAATATTCGACCAGTTCATTTTAGAAACTACTCGCCGTGGATCCAAACTGTATTTTGCGATAAGCCCTAAATTTTCTAGTGAAATTGGGGAATCATCTGATTCTCTTGTGACTCATAAATTGCCTCCCAGCTATGCGTATGCAGAGAGTTTGGCAAAAAGATATAATATCCCGTTGCTCAACAATATGTATATCCTCGGTATATCTGATAATCCCGATTTTTTTGCTGATCAAACGCATTTAAATAATGAAGGAGCTTTGGCTTATAGTCGCAAAATCGTTCAGGATTTGCGTAATAGTGAAGGACCATAATAGCAGCCGGGCAAATTTTTTACAGAAATTTAAGGACAAAAAGTCGATCTGAAACGTCCATTCGCATGGGACCCTTCCATGTTTACACTTTTTTCAAAAATGGCAGGACAAAAATCCAGTTTAAAACGTCGCTATCCCCGGGATGATGCCCCGCCAGGCCATCCGACCTGCCGGCGGGGGGGGGGGAGTGTCAAGGTTTTTTCGCAAAAATAGTTTGTCCCAACATCAGATTTAGGCTACGTCCATCTTCGCCTTTTTCAATTCCTTTTCGTATTCCTGTATTTTTTCAAGCTCGTAGAGGTGCTTCATGTTCAGGTACCTCTTGGTGCCCCAGGCGAGCGCGATTATCGAAGCCGTTCTTAACCTCGTGACCGCAGTCACCCTCGTCCTGAAATTCGGCCTGGTCGGCGTCGCCGTTGGAACCCTGGTCGCGATGGTCTACCGGACCTATTACTTGGCGTGGTACATCTCCAGGAACGTGATAAACCGCAGCCTCTGGGCCTTCGCGAAACACCTCTGCGTGGACGCCTGCTCGATCGCATTGTTCGTCGGCCTGGTGTACTATGTCCTGGGCCCGATCCAAGAACTGCACGCGACCACTTACTTCGACGGAGCATATTGGCGCCCAAGACAATCGCCCTGGGCATCCCCGCAATCGCCACCGTCAACACCGTGTTCTACTACCCCAAAATCACCCGATACATAAAGAAACAGTAACACATGTGCTGTGACCTCTACTGGTGGAACTGTTTTCCTTTGCAAAAAAATGGTAAAAAAAATGGTTAAGGGTAATCTATGTTTTAAATGTTTGTATTTTTGTTTATAAAACATTATAAGGATTCCGAAATGCAGCTCACAATGGACAATGTTGGTATTCTCAAACGGTCAACTATTGATGTGAATGGTTTGACTGTGATTGTAGGTGCTAATAATAGCGGTAAGTCTACTGTTGGCAAGACTGCGTATGCGCTTATTCGTGCCGTTGAACGTTACGAAATTAGAGCGGCTTTTGATCGATGCAATTATGCGATTTCGCTTCTTCGAGAGATTCCGAGTATATTTCCGTTTTCTGCAAAGGACGCTATAAGATCTATTGCGAAGCAATTTCCAGATGATAATCCTTTAAAAGCTGTGTTTTCTGATCAAAATTTGCTAAAGAGGATTGAATATTCGGATATAGATGGTTTTATAGATCGTTTTTATAATTCTTTGTCGTCTTTAGAATTTGATGAGGTTGAGAAAAGCGGAAGGGTTCTTTTCGATCTTCTTGAAGATTACTCTAAATCTGAATTTGAACGAGATAAATTTAAAGCATTGGATAATGTAAAACAGATTGATCGGCTGATTAATGGTGATCCTGATTTAAAAAAATATATTAGGGAAGCGATTCGAACACAACTTGGTACTGAATTTGCCAATCAAATTGCCCCCGCGAAAAATCCTGATTCACTAGTTTCAATTGATATGACTGCAGAGGGAAAATCATGTTTTCGCATCCAAATGCAGGATGGCCGTTTTGTAGAGGAAGATAATAATGTTTTTAATTGGTCTCCTTATGACGGGGCTTTCTATATAGATGATCCTTTTGTTGTTGAAGATGACTGGCAATTCTCAAATCAAAATTTACGAATGTCGACAAAAGCGTCTTTTCTTAATTCACGGAAAGTTCTATCGCATCGCGATGATTTGAGACTGCGTTTGAAAAATTTTCATCAGGAGAACATGTGGGAAAAGGTTCAAATGAATGAAAATTTTAAACGTATTTCGGATTGCTTAGATTTTGTTTTGCCGGGTTCATTTATTTCAGAAAATGAATCTGAATATTACAAAGGGATTGACGGCGCAAAGTTAAATATCTCGAATTTGGCTACAGGGTCGAAGATGTTCTCTATTTTGAAAATGCTGATAGCTGCTGGAAGGATTACGGAAAGAACGCTTTTAATTCTTGATGAGCCTGAATGTCATTTGCATCCAGAGTGGCAGAATCGTTTTGCTGAAATTGTTGTGCTTTTGGTGAAAGAAATTGGGTGCCATATAATTTTGACAACACATAGTCAGAATTTTTTACTAGCCTTGGATACATATACTAGAAAATATAAGATAAAAGATAAATCAAATTTTTATCAAGCAAGAAAAGAAGAAGATGGTGTTGTTTTTGAGTGTTCAAACTCAAATTTAAAATCTTTATATGCTGATTTTCTGCACGCATTTTCAAGAATGAAGCGTATGTATGATTCTCTTGCGTATGAAGAATCTGTTGATGATTTGGCCTGATTTTTAGAGGAGATTTTTCTCGATGCTAGGTCTTCATTCTAACGTTTCTATAGAGTCTTTTTTTAATGAGCATTTTCATGAACATTTATCAACGATTTCTGAAGTTTCAAAATCGGATAATGGTAGTTTTTTTATTGATTCTGATGTTCCAGCTTGGAATTTTGATAAAATAACAGGTTGCTGTTTCCCTAAGAATTCTCCTTTTTCCACGGATTGTGTTTTATTTTCTCAAAAAAATATTTATTTTGTCGAATTCAAATCGGGTTTAGATAAAATTATTGATTGGTCAAATTTTAACTCTGATGGTGTGCGTTGTGCCGTTCTTGGTGATAGACCCTGCCCTCGCTATGGAATAGCTTTACGGCAGCGTGATGATTATAAGGAAGGGATGCTATTGTTGAATTTTCAAATGAAAGCGTCTGATAGTTATAAGACTTTTGAGAAAAAGATTATCTCTCAAATGAATCAACCTGCAGAAAGTCTTTGCAAATATCGTCTACACCTTATGGCTGTTGTTGATTGTGAAAATTTTGAAAACAGTTATTGTGAAAATATAATGCTACAAATGAGCGAATCAGAGGCTGTTCCAGAGATGAACCATATAACAAAAATCCAAAATGCCTTGAAAAGATTTAATAGATCTGATATTTGGTTTGACCAAGTTGATGTGTATGGTGTACAGGATTTTTGTGATTTCTTAAAAGAAACGTTTTCTTAGATTTCCCAGCTCATAGAGAGGCTTCATCTTCAGGAGTCTCTTGATTCCCCAGGCGAGCGCGATTATCGAAGCCGTCCTTAACCTCGTGACCGCAGTCGCCCTTGTCCTGAAATACGGCCAGGGCTGCGTCGCCGTCGGAACCCTGGTCGCGATGGTCTACCGGAAATTCAGGTAGTGTCAAGGGTTTTTCGCAAAAATAGTTTGTCCCAACATCAGATTTAGGCTACGTCCATCTTCGCCTTTTTCAATTCCTTTTCGTATTCCTGTATTTTTTCAAGCTCGTAGAGGTGCTTCATGTTCAGGTACCTCTT
>JAEEGJ010003773.1_pt1 | contig 55209 bp, 39 predicted proteins | sample 8958761 | NCBI WGS metagenome assembly JAEEGJ01 (sample SAMN16246546, study PRJNA631951) | gut metagenome | biome: gut microbiome; feature: rumen; material: RS-attached | host: Bos | place: Iran: Karaj | collected 2018-10
GTACAGCACCCGCAGTCAATGTCAAGGAGAGTGAGAAGGCCTACACGATGGAACTTGCAGCTCCAGGCATCAAGAAAGAATATTGCCGCGTAGGCATCAATGACGAGGGCAACCTCACCATCGCCATTGAGGACAAACAGGAACACAAGCATGAGGACAAGCACCATCACTATCTGCGCCGTGAGTTCAGCTACTCAAACTACGAACAGAACTACGTGCTGCCAGACGATGTGGTGAAAGACCAGATTTCTGCCAAGGTCGAGGACGGCATTCTGACCATCACCATGCCGAAGACCGAACCGAAGGAGAAAGTCACCAAGGCCATTGAGGTCTCGTAACAGACATTGATTAACCGCATAAGTTGAAGTTCCGACCTGCAATCGTGCAAGCCGGGACTTGACCTTTGGTCGAGACTGCTCACGCTCGGCAATTCAAACAAGTTTGATTGCACTCGCTAAATCGCAGCCTTCTTGGATATATATGGTATGGCAATTTGGTGCACCCGGATTTTTCCGTGGCAGGCCCACACAGACCTTGCATGACAGCATAAACAAAGGTGTCAATACTTATCCATATATCTTGCAGACTCTGTAGAAGAAGAACGGCAGGTTGGATATGCCGTGCAGCTCTGCACGGAAGCCTTTGATGCCAGAGTTCAGTGACTCAGCCGATGCGTTGGTTACGAAAGTCTCGTAATAATTGAGCAAATCCCCCTCTCTTTCCTTGATGGTTCTCATGAACTTCCTTTTTACCGTCTTTCTTTAGAAAAGTTACCTTCATATACTATATACAAGATGAATATCTCAATATCTAATCTCTTTCAAAAACTCCCACAAAGGTTCTAAAAAATAACGTAATTCCAAAAATTATTTGCGGAATTTTCAAAAAAGCCTACATGCCTACATAGAAAGTGGCAAAACTCCAGTGTTTATCGGCATTTCACGCATTCACAAGCATACATAAAGCCTACATAAAGCCTACATAAGCCTACATAGACTGACGCTTGCAACTATTCAAACGCAGCCAATCATATCAATTCTCTAGAGAATTAAACAGTTACATCGCCTTCCGTCAGCACATACATTACGTCTGGCTCTACAATTCTCTAGAGAATTTAAAAGATATGTATCATCAAGAACTCATAGACAACGGCTTTTCGAATCTCCAACATCCCTACGGAAAGCAAGGAATATGCAGGTATTTTGCCAAAAACATGTAGGCAATATGTAGGATTTATGTAGGCTTTATGTAGGCTTGAAATCCAAGAAAACGCAGTAAATATAAGGCTTTTACCGCTATTTATGTAGGCATGTAGGCCGATTCAAGAATTTGGAAGAAAAAAAAGATAAGAGAAAAACAGAAAAACAAAATATTTTCTAGAGAATTTGAAAGTTTTTCAGAGAAAATTTATAATTTTCAGTGAGAATCACGGGAACAGGCACTTGCATTCAGCATTGTGGGATTCCGGTTCCCACAGAAAGCGGCTCATATCCACATGCCCATTAGATCGGAATAATACGCCTTCATCCTCCAACAACACGCGCTGCCTACTCCATCCCGGTGCCGTACGCCCTTCCTTGTTCACCACCCGATGACAAGGCAACGCCTCTGCCTCAGGCGAATATCTCAGAATCCGTCCCACCATCCTTGAATGGCTCGGCCAGCCTGCCCACGCAGCAATGGTTCCATACGTTGTCACCCGCCCACGCGGAATCTGACTGACGATGTTCAGCACATCTTCACCAAATTTCCCTGCCTGCTCCGCCGTCATCCTGTCAGGATAGTCCTTCATAACACATCCACTCCTTTCGTTCCACTTCAGACATCTTTTCTATCGCATAGCGAAGAGTTGTTCGTGGCATTTCGTGCGCATGTTGTCTCAGAAAAGCCCGCAGCAAATCCAACGAACAATGTTTCCCCATCTCCCTGAGCATCCATCCTACTGCCTTGTGCATCAAGTCGTGCGGGTGATGCAGATGAATCTCGGCATAACGCAAACACCACGACGGATCACCCTCATGCGAAGTCTTCCACGTACAGACCATACTCATCCGCTGTCGCCATAAATTCTCACTCCGAGCCTGTTCATCCACTACCTGCTGCTTATATGCGCGCATCTCTTTCGAGGGACAATCTGCCAACCAGCCTCCCAGTATCTTCGGAGCCGACAAATCGACCAAGTCCCAGTTATTAGCCCGCTCTGCATACTCCAGATACATCTCTACAATCTCGTCTCGCCTCCGAATAGCCTCACCATCACTCATCAGCCTCTTTGTCGCCAACTTCTCGAATTTCGCCACCAGTATCAACAACCCGCATAGTCTGACCTCGTGCCATTTCGACAGCAGCAGTTCCGGCACTTCCCCGAGCAGGAAATCCTTGGACACTGCCCGTACCACCGCTCTCGTCTGCGGCACCTTCAACCCCAGGAACTCATCGCCCTCGCCATATTCACCTGGCCCAGTCTTAAAAAACCGCATCAGATTCTCACGCTGCTTCTCATCCCGCAGCGACTCCATGTATTCAATCACTTGCCTTGCCGTCATCATACTACAAAATGATATCATTTGCAAAGATACTAATTTTTCCTGTATTCAGAGAAAAGCATTTGAATTATCATCATAGAACAGGCAAATATTTCGAAATTATTGATTATCTTTGCAGACGAAATATGACAAAAGAGAAACTAAACACTAACAAAAATGAAGAAAATGATTGTTTTAGCCCTTGCCTTGATGACAATGGGCACCATTCAGGCTCAGGATATAATCAGCCTGCCACAACCTGAAGTCAACAAGTTGTCGATGTCGCTTGGCGATGCCCTCCAGAAGCGCCGCTCTGAGCGCAAGTACAGTAATCAGGAGATTAGTCTGCAGACGCTCTCCACCATTCTCTGGGCTGCCTGTGGTGTCAGCGACCCCAAGACGGGAAAAATCACTGCTCCGTCAGCTATCAACATGCAGGACATCAAGATCTATGTCTGTTCGAAGGATGGCGCCTGCCTCTACAATGCCAAAGCCAACACGCTGACAAAAGTCTCTGACAAAGACCTTCGCGAGGTCCTTGCAGGTCGTCAGACTTTTGCCAAGTCTGCCCCCGTCACGCTTCTGCTTGTCAGCACAAAAGATACCGACCGTTCTCCCAACGAGCGTTATGGTGCGGTGGATGCGGGTTATGTTTCGCAGAACATCTATCTGGCCTGCACGGCACTTGGCATGAAAACCGTAGCCCGAGCTCAGATGGATGTCGAAGCGCTGAGACGGGCACTCAACTTCCCTGCCACTACACTTCTGGAGCTCAATCATCCTATCGGGTATTAAGCCCCCCCTACTCTATCACTGATGGAGAAGTGTACCAATAAAATAAGGTGTGCCATCTTTTGCGGATTGCACACTTTTTCTTATCTTTGCAGTTCACAAGCAAGCTGAAGTGATGAAAGTTGTAGTTGCTATCGATTCATTTAAGGGATGCCTTACCTCTGTGGAAGCCAATATGGCAGCTGCGGAGGGAGTGCGTAGGGCATGCCCTGAGGCCGAGATTGTGCAAGTGCCTGTCAGCGATGGCGGCGAGGGTTTCTTAGAGGCTTTCCTTGCTGCCATAGGGGGCGAGTCAGTACCTGTGACAGTGCGCGACCCGCTGATGCGTCCCGTCACCGCGAAATATCTGTTGCAGGGCGAGACGGCAGTGATAGAAATAGCCCAGGCAAGCGGGCTGCCCCTGCTGACGAAAGAAGAGCGAAACCCGCTGGTGGCAACCAGTTACGGAACGGGACAACTGGTGGCAGATGCCGTCCGCCGAGGAGCAAGGCATATCATCGTAGGACTGGGCGGCAGTGCAACCAGCGATGCAGGCATAGGCATGCTTCGGGCACTCATCGACGCATTTGCCAAGCATGGCACGTGGGACGACATCGATGCCCTGAAAGAGGTACGCTTCACCCTGGCCTCCGATATCAGAAATCCGTTGTACGGCGAGCATGGTGCTGCCCACGTATTTGCTCCACAGAAAGGAGCGACTCCTGAAATGGTGAACATTCTGGACGAGCGGGCCAGAAGGTTTGCAGCCGTCTCTGCCAAGCACTTTGGTCATGACTGCTCGACAATGGAGGGAGCCGGTGCTGCCGGCGGGCTCGGCTATGCTTTCCTTGAATATCTGAATGCTGTAAGCAAGTCTGGCATACAGCTATTACTCGACACCATCCACTTCCCTGAACTTGTCAGGAATGCCAGCCTTCTCATCACAGGCGAGGGCTCGGCCGACCGCCAGACACTGATGGGCAAACTGCCGATGGGCATTTTATCACAAGCACAAGGAATCCCAACCGTGCTGATAGCCGGACGAATCAGCGACAAAGACCAATTGCTGCAAGCAGGTTTCGCCCAAGTGGAATGCATTAACCCGGCGGGTCTCCCTATCGAGGAGGCCATGCGCAAGGAGACAGCCCTGCGGAACGTCAGCCAGACGTGCCAACGACTACCACAATTGAGCAATTTTAACTACCCTACAGGCTGATCATGTCACAAAGATTTTGTAACTTTGCAAACGGAATATAGCATCACAGCATGAAGAAGATTAAGAACATAGCCTTCGACTTGGGAGGCGTAGTACTGGCACTCGACTACGAAGGAGCCGTCAGACAATTCGAGCGCATCGGCTTGCGCAATGCACGCCAGCATCTGGACGCATACCAGCAGCAAGGCATCTTCGGCCAGCTGGAAGAAGGCAGCATCACTGCCGAACAGTTCCGCATAGCCCTGAGCCAGCTGACAGGCCGCGAGCTCAGCAGCCGCGAATGCTACGAAGCGTGGCACGGATACGTGGGAAGCGTACCCCGCCGCAATCTCGACATGCTGCAGACGCTCCGCCAGCAAGGCTATCAACTGTGCCTGCTGTCGAATACCAATCCTTATATGATGCAGTGGGCCCGAAGCACCGAGTTCGACGGGCTGGGGCATCCGATAGACAGCTACTTCGACCGCCTCTATCTGAGCTATGAGTGTGGAGTGATGAAGCCCGACGAGCGTATCTTCCGCATGATGCTGGAGGGGCAGCAGGCCCGCCCTGAGCAGACACTCTTCGTCGACGACGGCAAGAAGAATGTCGAGGCAGCCTCCCGACTGGGCATCCACACGCTCTGTCCGCAAAACAATGAAGACTGGACTGGCATGCTGACAGCCCTGCTGGATGCCGACCTGTAGGAAACAACTTTGCCAAGAAATGGCATTTCAATAAGTAAATGAACACTATTGTTTACATTCACCAACTTCATCAGATAACGTCTATGACAGCACTTATTATCGGACTGCTCATCCCCCTGCTGGGAACCATGCTGGGTTCGGCTTTCGTCTTCTTCATGAAGGACAAGATGCCCGAACGCGTACAGAAATCACTGTTGGGGTTTGCCTCGGGCGTGATGGTGGCAGCATCGGTATGGTCGCTGCTGATACCAGCCATGGAGATGGAGGAGTCGAAAGGTGCCTGGTCGGTAGTGCCGGCAGCCGTCGGATTTCTTTTAGGCATCCTGTTCCTGTTGGCTCTCGACGAACTGACCCCCCACCTGCATCTGGGCAGCGACAAGCCCGAGGGTCCGCGTTCGCGACTGTCGCGGACGGCCATGCTGGCACTGGCGGTCACCATCCACAACCTGCCCGAGGGAATGGCCGTCGGTGTGGTCTTTGCAGGTGCCGAGCAGGGGGCTGCCGGGCTGACATTGGCATCGGCTGTGGCCGTCTCCTTAGGTATCGCCATTCAGGACATCCCCGAGGGAGCCATCATCTCGATGCCCATGCGGGCAGAGGGTAACTCGCGCTGGCGCTCGTTCATGTTAGGCAGCCTCAGCGGTGCCGTTGAGCCGATAGGCGGACTGGCGGTGGTGCTGTTGGCGGCATTTCTTATTCCCGTCCTGCCCTATATGCTGGCCTTCGCAGCCGGAGCCATGTTCTATGTGGTGGTAGAAGAACTGATACCCGAGGCATCGACGGGCAGGCATACCAATCTGAGTACCATCGGCTTTGCTATCGGCTTCGTACTGATGATGGTACTAGACGTAGTGTTAGGATAGCAGAGAGGGAAAACTACAGGCAGGCTACTATCTGCTCAAGCCAGTGGCGGTCTGTCTCGTCGAAGGTAGAGAGCTCAGCGCTGTCGATGTCGAGCACGGCCTTGACCTCGTGCTGACGGTCGAATACGGGCACGACAATCTCTGAGCGCGACAGACTGCTACAGGCTATATGGCCGGGAAACTGTTCCACATCTGGCACAACAATCGTCTCGGCCCGCTGCCAGGCACTGCCGCAGACTCCCCGCCCGAAGGGAATATGCATACAGGCCACCGGCCCCTGAAACGGACCGAGCCGCAGCTCGTTGCCCTTGACAATATAGAAACCAGTCCAGAAGAAGCCCATCGTCTCGTGAATGGCAGCACTGATATTGGCCATGAGCGATATCTCGTCGTCCTCGCCCTCGACAAGGGCCTTCACCTGAGCGGTCAATAGTCGGTATTTCTCGTCTTTTTCCATCGTCATTTAGTTTTTATCGGCACAAAATTACAAAAAATGTTTGAATGTACAAAAAAAAACGTACCTTTGCACAAGTATTACCAATAAATAATCAAAACTGACAAGCAAGACTTATGAGAAGATTAGTGAAGATTTGTATGGCAGCCATGCTCTGTCTGACAGCTCAGGGCATACGGGCAGAGCAAGTGGTTGTCGAGACGCAGAACACCAGTCTGGTGCTGGAGGTAGAGAAAGGGCAGCAGCCCAAGTATGTTTACTATGGTGCAAAGCTGAGCGCACAGGAGCTGCAGCATCTGCAGAAGCCTGCCGTCTTCGGACGCATGGAGGCTTATCCTGCCTACGGACTCAACACGCCTGCCGAGGCTGCACTGGCCATGCGCCATAGCGACGGAAACCTGTCGACCGCCCTCGTAGCCGAATATGTGGAGCGTGGCGAGGTGGTGGGCGAGGGGAACTTCGTGACCTGCATCACGATGAAGGACCCCGTCTATCCCATCACCGTGACCCTCAACTACAAGGCCTACGTGAAGGAAGACATCATCGAGGCTTGGACGGAAATCACCAACAACGAAAAGGGCACCGTCAATCTGACCACCTTTGCCTCGGCCATGCTGCCCATCCGCAGGGGCAACGTGTGGCTGAGCCATTTCTACGGTTCATGGGCCAACGAGGCCCAGCTGGTGGAGGAACCGCTGACTCCCGGCCAGAAGGTCATTGTCAACAAAGACGGCACACGCAACTCGCATACCGATCATGGCGAGGTGATGTTCTCGCTCGACGGCAAGGGACAGGAGAACACGGGAGCCGTCATCGGTGCTGCCATCTGCTATTCGGGCAACTACCGCCTGAAGGTGGTCACCGACGATACCGACTACCACTACTTCTTCGCAGGCATCAACGAGGACAATTCGGAGTACCACCTGAAGCGTGGCGAGACCTTCACCACCCCTGCCCTCGCCTTGAGCTACTCGCAACAGGGACTATCGGGCGTGTCGCGCAACTTCCACAAGTGGGGCCGCAAATACAAGCTGATGCATGGCGACCGCGAGCGCAAGATACTACTCAACTCGTGGGAGGGTGTCTACTTCGACATCAACCAGCAGGGCATGGACCAGATGATGAAGGACATTGCCTCGATGGGTGGCGAGCTGTTTGTGATGGACGACGGCTGGTTTGGTGACAAATATCCGCGCAAGAGCGACAACTCCAGCCTGGGCGACTGGGTGGTAGACCGCAATAAGCTGCCCGAGGGCATCGAGGGTCTGCTGCGCGATGCCAAGAAGAACGGGGTGAAGTTCGGCATCTGGATAGAGCCCGAGATGGCCAACACCACCTCCGAACTCTATGAGGCCCATCCCGACTGGATAGTGAAGGCACCCAAGCGCGATGCCGTCTTAGGACGCGGAGGAACGCAGGTGGTGCTCGACCTGAGCAATCCCAAGGTGCAGGACTTTGTCTTCAGCGTGGTGGACAACCTCCTGTCCAAATATCCTGAGATCGACTATATCAAGTGGGATGCCAACATGGCCATCATGAACCACGGTTCGCAATATCTGACCATGAACGACCAGAGCCACCTCTACATCGACTATCATCGCGGCTTCGCCAAGGTCTGCGAGCGCATCCGTGAGAAATATCCCGATGTCACCATCCAGGCCTGTGCTTCTGGCGGCGGCCGTGCCAACTGGGGCGTGCTGCCTTGGTTCGACGAGTTCTGGGTCAGCGACAATACCGATGCCCTGCAGCGCATCTACATGCAGTGGGGCACCAGCTATTTCTTCCCCGCCATTGCCATGGCCTCGCACATCTCGGCCACGCCCAACCACACCGTGTTCCGCACCACGGCCATGAAATATCGTATCGATGTGGCCATGTCGGGACGCTTAGGCATGGAGATACAGCCCAAGAACATGAGCGACGACGAGAAGGAACTCTGCCGCAAGGCCATTGCCGAGTACAAGCAGATTCGTCCCATCGTGCAGTTCGGCAACCTCTACCGACTGGTATCGCCCTACGACAAGAAGGGGCTGGCATCGCTGATGTATGTCAACGACGAGCAGAGCAAGGCCGTATGGTACTGGTGGAAGACGGAGTCGTTCCAGAACGAGCACCTGCCTCGCGTAAAGATGGCAGGTCTCAACCCCACCCGTATGTATAAGGTACACGAACTGAACCGCATCGACCTGCAGCCCCTTGACTGCGAGGGCAAGTCGTTCAGCGGAGCCTATCTGATGAACCACGGCTTAGACGTGCCCTATCGCAACGAGCCCGAATGGTCGAAGAAGACCGACTGGTCCAGCCGCGTGCTCCTGTTAGAGGCAGAATAGAAACATCGACATCTCGACACATCGAAATCCCAAGAAAAAAGATTTGAAAAAAGCAAGCACCGACCTCCTCTCTTACATCCGCGAGGGCCGCGAGATGACACAAGGCGAGAAACTCAGGCTGATCATCAGCCTGAGTATTCCGTCCATATTGGCACAGATATCTGCCACCATCATGTTCTTCATCGATGCCTCGATGGTAGGACACTTAGGTGCGCGAGCCTCGGCAGCCATCGGACTGGTGGAAACTACGGGATGGCTGCTGGGCGGACTGGCCTCGGCGGCCAACATGGGATTCTCCGTACAGGTGGCCCACTCCATCGGAGCCAACGACTTCGAGCGCGCCCGTCGCGTGCTCCGGCAGTCGATGGTATGCTGCATGATATGGGCCGTATCCATCTCGCTCATTGCCTTGCTCATCAGCCCTTTCCTGCCCTATTGGTTAGGCGGGTCGGCAGAGATTGCCCATGATGCCACCCTCTACTTTGCCATCTTTGCCGCCTGTGGCATCTTCTTTCAGATGGAGGGTCTAGCAGGCTCGATGCTGAAATGCTCGGGCAATATGAAGATTCCGTCGGCACTCAACATCCTGATGTGCATCATGGACGTGGCCTTCAACTACCTCTTTATATATATACTCGGCATGGAAGTGGCGGGAGCCGCCATCGGAACAGGTATGGCCATGCTCGTCACAGCAACACTGATGCTCTACTTCCTACTTTATCGCTCGGACATACTGGGGATATTTAAGAGGAGAGAGGAGAATGGAAAGAGGAGGGAGAATAGCTGGCAAAACTTCCGACCTAAGAGAGATGTGGTGAACATGGCCGTAAAGATTGGCGCACCTATGGGTGCACAACATCTGCTCATGGGTGGAGCGCAGGTGGTGAGCACGCTCATCGTTGCCCCATTGGGCACCATCGCGATTGCTGCCCACTCATTAGGCATCACCGTTGAGAGTCTGTGCTACATGCCCGGCTATGGTATTGCTGAGGCTGCCACCACGCTGGTAGGTCAGAGCTTCGGAGCCGGCAAGCGCCTGCTCACACAATCGTTTGCACGCATGTCGACAGCATTAGGCATTGGCGTGATGACCCTGATGGGAGTACTGATGTGGGTATTCGCTCCTGAGCTGATGTCGGTGCTGACACCTGTCGACGACATCATCCGCATGGGTACGGAGTGTCTGCGCATCGAAGCCTATGCAGAACCCATGTTTGCAGCAGCCATTGTCTGTAACGGCATCTTCGTTGGAGCCGGCGACACGCTGAAGCCAGCCATCATGAGCATGTTCAGCATGTGGGGTGTCCGCCTGACATTGGCTGCCCTGCTGGCCACCACCTACGGATTGCCTGGTGTATGGACCGCTATGGCCATCGAACTCACCTTCCGCGGACTCATCTTCCTCGTCCGCCTCTTCCATGGAGGCTGGATGAAGAAGTTGAAGTAAGTGAATCTTGGGAGATTGTGGGAAATAAAGTAAGAGATACAGCACTCGGGTTTCCCACCCGTGGGCTGTATCTCCAACTATCAATAACTAAAAACCTATTCTTATGAAAAAGAACGTCTCACGACGTCTGTGCTTTTCCTGAAAACTTTTACCTTATATACTAACTTTCTCTCTTGAAGACGATGCAAAGGTACGATGATTTTCGCAATGTTGTAGCAAAAAGCCCCTTCTTTGATGAAAAAAGGGGCCTATTCTTGACGTAAATCAACCGATTGTGCGCGAACACATCTAGTTTGTGGTCGAGCACAGCACTTTTTCCACCCCATTTGTCAACTCTACAAACTGGGAGATGGAGAGCTGCTCAGGACGGAGGGTCAGGGAGAGTTGAGAGTTGACTGTTGACAGTTGAGAGGAGAGAGTTGAGAGTTGAGTGTCGGATAGCAGTTGCTTCAGCGAGACGCGCAGCATCTTGCGACGCTGGTTGAAGACAGTCTTCACCACGCGCTTGAACAGCTCCTCATTGCAGCCCAGCTGGCGGGTCTCGTTGCGCGTCATACGGATGACGGCACTCTTCACCTTTGGAGGCGGATTGAACACCGTCTCGTCGACCATAAACAGATATTCGACATCATACCATGCCTGAATCAACACGGAAAGGATGCCGTAGGCTTTACTGCCCGGCTTGGAAGCCATGCGCAGGGCTACCTCATGCTGTATCATGCCCGTACAGCAGGGTATCAGATGGCGATTGTCGATCATCTTGAAGAATATCTGCGAGGAGATATCATAGGGATAGTTGCCCGTCAGCACAAACTGCTGGCCATCGAACACCTTGGACAAATCCATGCGCAGGAAGTCCTCGCCTAAGATATTCTCACGCAGACGGGGGAAATGCTCGTTGAGGTAGGCCACCGACTCGCGGTCGATCTCTACCACCTTCAGCGGACGGGGCTTCTCCACCAGATACTGTGTCATCACACCCATGCCGGGCCCCACCTCCAGGACGGGCAGTTCCGGGCAGGCATCTACCGTGTCGGCAATACGACGGGCTATGGACAGGTCGGTCAGGAAATGCTGTCCGAGATTCTTCTTGGGTCTTACTTGCTTCATGGGCTCACGTATTTCGGATTCATGGTGCAAAGATAACAAAAAAACCGCAGACTCGGGGTCTGCGGCTCTGGATATTTTACTAAGAAAACTCTTTTTACTTTAAAAGTACGTTTGCGTGCTTGCAAATGTACATAGCCTCAAGGGCTGCAGCGGCCATGACGACCAGCGAAAACATTGTTAACATCATAACTTTTTCCTTTCTCAATCTTTTGTTATCCTATATAATCTTTTTTGTCTGTCGGAACATCTCTTTGTTCCCTTTTGACGATGCAAAGGTACGAACTATTTGCGACATGGCAAGCGCCGAACGACCACTTTCGACGGAAAAAGGCCCATTCGTTGACCTCAGTCAACCATTCCCGCCAATCGTTGATTTGTATCAAAGATGCAAAAAAAATAAGGATAAAGCAGGACGAATTATGAATTATTTCGTACCTTTGTAGACGCATTATGAAGACAAGCAATTTCATACTGAAGGTACTGATGCCCCTATTCCTCGGAGCAGGCATCCTCTATTGGATGTATCGCGGCGAGGACTGGCAGACTATCGCCCATGTGGCTACGGTGGAGATGGACTGGACATGGATGCTACTGTCGTTTCCTTTTGGCATCCTGGCACAGGCGTTTCGCGGATGGCGGTGGATGCAGACACTGGAGCCACTGGGCGAGCATCCGCGCAGCTCGGTCAGCGTACACAGCATCTTCCTGAGCTATGCCACCTCGCTGCTGATTCCGCGTGTGGGTGAGTTTACCCGCTGCGGAGTGCTGAATCGCTACGACCACATCTCGTTTCCCAAAGCACTGGGCACCGTGGTCACCGAGCGCGCCATCGACTCCCTGCTCGTGATGGGCATCACCATGACGGTGCTGCTGCTGGAGATGAGCACCTTCGGCACGTTCTTCCAGAAGACCGGCACCAGCCTGGAGGGCATTCTCCACCGATTTTCGTGGACAGGTTATCTGGTAGTAGCCATCTGTGCAGCCGCCATCCTCATCCTGCTGCACTTCCTGCTTCGCAAACTGTCTATATATAATAAGGTACGCGCGACGCTGAGAGGCATCTGGCAAGGTGTCGTCTCGCTGAAGGGAGTGCGCAACATTCCCCTGTTCGTCGTCTACACGCTGGCCATCTGGGGGAGCTATTTCCTGCACTACTATCTGACCTTCTTCTGCTTCGACTTTACTGCACATTTAGGGGTGGGCTGTGCGTTGGTGACCTTTATCGTTGGTTCCATAGCTGTCATCGTGCCTACTCCCAACGGTGCCGGTCCCTGGCATTTTGCCGTCAAGACCATGCTCATCCTCTATGGTGTAGCCGACGAGCAGGCTCTCTACTTTGTACTCATCGTGCATACCGTCCAGACCATGCTCGTCGTTCTGCTGGGCATCTATGCATGGGCAGCCCTTTCATTTACGAAACGTATAACGCTAAAACAATAGTATCATGAACGAAATTCAGAACCTTAAGCCAGCATGCATCTGGCGCAATTTCTACAGTTTGACACAAGTTCCGCGTCCGAGCGGACATCTCGAGAAAATTCAGCAGTTCCTGCTCGACTTCGGCAAGCAGGCTGGCGTAGAGGCCTTCAAGGACCCCGCTGGCAACATCGTCTTTCGCAAGCCTGCCACACCGGGTATGGAGAACCGCAAGGGAATCATCCTGCAGGCCCACATGGACATGGTGCCTCAGAAGACACCCGAGTCTACCCACAACTTCGAGACAGACCCCATAGAGCCGTGGATTGACGGCGAGTGGGTAAAGGCCAAGGGCACTACGCTGGGCGCCGACAATGGTCTGGGCGTTGCCGCCATCATGTCGGTGATGGAGGACAAGACGCTGAAACACGGTCCCATCGATGCCCTCATCACCCGCGACGAGGAGACGGGCATGTTTGGTGCCAACGAGCTGCCTGAGGGCGAGTTGCAGGGCGACATCCTGCTGAACCTGGACTCTGAGCATTGGGGTAAGTTTGTCATCGGTAGTGCCGGTGGTATTGACGTAACTGCAACACTGGACTATCAGGAGGCAGACACCGATGCTGAGGATGCGGCCGTACGTGTGACGGTGAAGAACCTGCGCGGCGGCCACAGCGGTCTGGAAATCAACGAGGGCCGCGGCAATGCCAACAAACTGCTGGTGCAGATGGTGCGTGAGGCTATCAGCGAGACAGAAGCCCGTCTGGCATCATGGAACGGTGGCAACATGCGCAACGCCATCCCCTTCAAAGCCGAGGCTGTGCTGACGCTGCCCAAGGAGAACATTGCCGCTCTGAAAGAGATGGCAGAAGACTGGAAAGAGACCTTCAACGACGAGTACAAGCTGATTGAGCCACAGGGCATCGAGGTGCTCGTAGAGGAGGTGGCCACCCCTGCCAAGGAGGTGCCGGTAGAGATTCAGGACAACCTGATTGATGCCATCTTCGCCTGCCACGACGGAGTCATCCGCTATATTCCCGCCTACCCCAGCGTGGTGGAGACCTCGTCGAATCTTGCCATCATCAATATCGAAGGCGGACATGCCTCCATCAAGATTCTGGCCCGTTCGAGCCGCGAGGACATGAAAGACTACGTAGCCACCATGCTGGAAAGCTGCTTCTCCATGGCTGGCATGAAGGTGGAGACCAGCGGTTCCTACGGAGGATGGGATCCCAATCCTGAGTCAGAAATCCTGCATCTGCTGTTGAAGGAATACAAGGAGCTGTTCCAGAAGGAGGGCATCATTCAGGTAGACCATGCCGGTCTGGAGTGCTCAGTGATTCTGGGCAAATACCCGCATCTGGACGTGGTGAGTTTCGGTCCCACGATGAAGTCGCCTCACACCACCTCAGAGCGTGCCCTCATCGAAACCGTAGAGCCCTTCTGGGAGCTGCTGAAGAAAACCCTCGAGGATGTTCCAGAGAAGTGAAAAGTGAATAATGAAGACTGAATAATTTGCTGCCGCGCGGACATTTCGATTGAAAAACATCGTGCGGCAGCAAATTTTTCACTATTCACTTTTCGCTTTTACTTTTTTTTATTACCTTTGCAGGCGAATAACCAATTTATCAATAAATTATGGACGATTACCCGGCGGAAAATTACAATTCGTAATGGCGGGGGACAAGTGGCAAGGCTGCTAATCCCTTTGCCGCAATGATTATGCATTAAGCATTAAAAAAGGATTAGCAAAATGAAGACATATTGGAACACCCAAGGCGGGCTGAGCCAAATAGATGAATGGCAGCCCAATTGTTGGATACAGATGACGTGTCCGACAGAAGAAGACCAGCAGATGCTGGAACAGGAGTACAAGATTCCCGACTACTTCCTTTCCGACATCAGCGATACCGACGAGCGTGCACGCTATGAGTACGATGACGGATGGATGCTCATCATCCTCCGCATACCCTACGTCAAAGAAGTGCGGTCGCGAACTCCCTATACCACCATCCCGTTAGGCATCATCCACAAGCGCGATGTCACCATCACGGTATGCTACTATGAGACGAACATGATGATCGACTTCGTTTCGTATCAGCAGAAGCGTGGCGTGGGCTTCACCGACTATGTCGATATGATTTTCCGCCTGTTCCTCTCGTCGGCAGTATGGTATCTGAAGCGCCTGAAGCAGATATCCATGCTCATCGACAAGGCTAAGCGCAACCTGGACCGCGAGGTGAACAACGAGTCGCTCATCGGACTGTCGCGCCTGCAGGACTCGCTCACCTATTTCAACACCTCCATCCGAGGCAACGAAACCCTGCTGTCCAAGCTGAAGTTCAAGCTCCAGATAGACGAACTGGACGCCGACCTCATCGAGGATGTCAACATCGAGATGACCCAGGCCCGCGAGACTACCAGCATCTACTCCAATATCCTGGAATCGACCATGGACACCTACCAGTCAATCATCAACAACAATATGAACACCATCATGCGTACGCTCACGTCGGTCACCATCATTCTGATGCTGCCCACGCTGGTGGCTTCATTCTTTGGCATGAATCTCATCAACGGCATGGAAAACAGTCCCGTAGGATTTATCATTGCCATCATACTTTCGGTAGGCATTTCCGTCATCTCACTGCTCGTTTTCAGGCACAAACGGCTGATTTAATTCACTTTTCTTGAAAAAAATTAGGTCATTTCGAAAATTTTACCTATCTTTGGCCCTGATTTGTATGAACAACCCTATCATTCACTAAAACTATCAAGATGATGGACTCTCAAGTAAACGCACCCATTGAGGAGCAAAACGTTGAACAGAACGTAGAGCAGACAGTAGACCAGTTACAGACTACCGAACCGGAGACAACCGCAAAAGAGGCTGTCGAACCCGAGCGCAAACAGTACACCACCAAGAAAGAGGTGCTGGACCGCGTTCGCGAAATAGCCCATAGCGAGGAGGCCCCGCAAAAGGAAGAGATAGACTATCTGAAGACCTGCTTCTACAAGTTGCACATTGCCGAGCGCGAAGCCAAGCTGAAAGAGTATATCGACGGCGGCGGCGATCCGGAGCAATACCAGATTACCCCCGACAGCGATGAAGAATCCTTCAAGGCAGAAATGGTGCTCATCAAGGAGAAGCGGCAGCAGCTGTTCAAGGAGCTTGAGCAGGAGAAGCAGGAGAACCTGCAGAAGAAGCTCGACATCATCGAGAAGATCAAGGCAATGGTGACCTCGCCCGAAGAAGCCAACAAATCCTATAAGGAGTTCAAGGCGCTGCAGGAGGAATGGAGAGAAATCAAAAACGTCCCGGCTGAGCGATCCAACGAGCTCTGGCGCAACTATCAGCTCTATGTCGAGCAGTTCTACGACCTGCTGAAGCTGAACAGCGAGGCCCGCGAATACGATTTCAAGAAGAACCTTGAGATGAAGACCAAGCTCTGCGAAGCAGCAGAGAAACTGGCCGAGGAGGCCGATGTCATCAGCGCGTTCCATCAGCTGCAGAAGCTGCATCAGGAATACCGCGAGACAGGTCCCGTCAGCAAGGAGCTGCGCGAGGAGATATGGAACCGCTTCAAGGCGGCCTCCACCATCATCAACAAGCGCTTCCAGCAGCACTTCGAAGGCTTGCGTGCCAAGGAGGAAGAGAACCTGGCCAAGAAGACCGTCCTCTGCGAGAAGGTAGAGGCCATCGTAGCCGAAGAGAATAAAGGCAGCGCCGACTGGGAGCGCCACACCAAGCAGATTATCGACCTGCAGGCAGAATGGAAAACCATCGGTTTTGCCCCACAGAAGATGAATGTCAAGATATTCGAGCGTTTCCGTGCGGCCTGCGACGACTTCTTCGGTCGCAAAGCCGAGTTCTTCAAGGATCTTAAGGAGCAGTTCAAGGTCAATGCCGACAAGAAGCGCGCCCTTATTGAGAAAGCCAAGGCCCTGCAAGACTCCACCGACTGGAAGTCGACATCAGACAAGCTTATCAATCTGCAGAAGGAGTGGAAGACCATCGGCATGGTGCCCAAGCGCATCGGCGACCAGCTCTGGGACGAGTTCCTCGGAGCCTGCAACAAGTTCTTCGAAGCCCGCAATGCCGCCGGAGCCGGCACCCGCAACGAAGAGCGCGACAATCTGGAGAAGAAGCGCGACATCATAGCCCAGCTGAAAGCCGCTGCCGAGGAAGCTGGCGAAAACCTTCAGGAGCGCGTACAGAAGCTCGTGGAGGAATATCAGGCCGTCGGTCATGTGCCCTTCAAGGAGAAAGACAAGCTTTACGAGGAATACCATGCCGTGCTCGACCAGCTCTACAAAGACCTCAACATTACCGTGGCCAAGCGCCGCCTCAGCAAGTTCAAGGACAACCTCCGCCAGGTGGCAGAGCGTGGAGGCGATGCACTGGACAACGAGCGCGCCCGACTCATGCGCCAGTACGAACAACTGAAGCAGGAAGTACAGACCTACGAGAACAACCTCGGTTTCCTCAATGCCTCCAGCAAGAAGGGCAACAGCCTCATCGACGAGATGAACCGCAAGGTACAGAAGCTGAAGGATGAAGTCCAGCTGGTGCGCGACAAGATCAAGGCCATCGATGCCGAGAACGCTGCCAAGTAAAAAAGCTGAGTCAACTCAAATGATCGTTTGAGTCAACTCGATTGATGATTTGAGTCAACTCAACCAAAAACAACAGGCTGGATGCCCTACTTTGAGCGTCCAGCCTGTTTTCATTGCGTACTATCATTTTTACCCGCTACTATCGGATGAACAGCAGTTCGCGATACTTCGGCAGCGGCCAGAGCGAGTCGTCAACGATCAGTTCCAACTTGTCAATCTGATAGCGGATTTCGTCGAGCTTGGGTTCTACCTTGTCGTGGTAAGCGATGGCTTTCTCATGCTCGTCCTGAATCTTATTGGCCAGCTTGCGGGCATTGACAAGGTCTTCTACGCCTTTCTCTATCGCACTCGTGCGCTCGGCAATCTCCTCGATGAGCTTCAGGTTGCGCGCACTCAGCTTCTCTGCCTTGTCTACGGGGAATACCTCGGCCATGTTCTCCACATTCTTCAGCAACTGCGTCTGATAGCGGGTGGCGACGGGGATGATATGGTTCATCGAGAGGTCGCCCAGCACGCGGGCCTCAATCTGAATCTTCTTCGTGTAGGTCTCCCACTTCACTTCGTTGCGGGCCTCCAGTTCCTTGCGGGTCATCACGCCCAGACTCTCGAACATCCGGACGCTAGCATCGTCGAGATAACGCTCGAAGATTTTCGGACACGACTTCTCAACGTCTAATCCGCGCTTCTGGGCTTCGAGTACCCACTCGTCGCTGTAGCCGTTGCCGTCGAAGCGGATGGGCTTGCAGGTCTTGATGTCCTCGCGAAGCACCTCGATGATAGCATGGAAGGTGGCAGTGTGGCCCGTACCTTCAAGTTTTTTCTCCAACTCAGGAATACGGGCATCCACACGCTTCTTGAAGTCCACCAAGGCTTCAGCTACGGCACTGTTCAGGGCTATCATCGCGGAGGCACAGTTGGCCTCAGAGCCCACGGCACGGAACTCGAAGCGGTTGCCGGTAAAGGCGAAGGGTGAGGTGCGGTTGCGGTCAGTATTGTCGATGAAGAGCTCGGGTATCTCAGGAATATCCATCTTCATGCCCTGCTTGCCAGCCATAGCCAGAATGTCCTGTACGTCAGCCTTCTCGATGTGGTCGAGCAGCTCGCTGACCTGCTTGCCGAGGAAGGAAGAGATGATGGCTGGCGGTGCCTCGTTGGCACCTAAGCGGTGAGCATTGGTGGCACTCATGATGCTGGCCTTCAGCAATCCGTTGTGACGATAGACACCCATCAGCGTCTCGACGATGAAGGTGGCGAAGCGCAGGTTTTGCTCGGCCGTCTTACCGGGGGCATGCAGCAGCACGCCGTTGTCGGTAGAGAGGCTCCAGTTGTTGTGCTTGCCGCTGCCGTTGATGCCATCGAATGGTTTTTCGTGGAGCAGTACGCGGAAACCGTGCTTACGGGCCACACGTTTCATGACCGACATCAGCAGCATGTTGTGGTCTACGGCCAGATTGGTCTCTTCGAAGATGGGGGCTAGCTCAAACTGGTTGGGGGCCACCTCGTTGTGGCGGGTCTTACAGGGAATGCCCAGTTCGAGGGCCACGATCTCCAACTCGCGCATAAAAGCGGCGACGCGCTCGGGGATGGCACCGAAGTAGTGGTCGTCCATCTGCTGGTTCTTGGCTGAGTCGTGGCCCATCAGGGTGCGGCCCGTCAGCAGCAGGTCGGGACGGGCGGAATACAGGCCCTCGTCGACAAGGAAGTACTCCTGCTCCCAACCGAGGTTGCTTGTCACCTTCTTGACGCTGGGGTCGAAGTAGTGGCATACGTCGGTGGCAGCCACATTGACGGCATGCAGGGCACGGAGCAGCGGGGCTTTATAGTCGAGGGCCTCACCCGTATAAGATATAAATACGGTTGGGATGCACAGCGTATCGTCGATGATGAAGACGGGCGAGGTGGGGTCCCATGCCGAGTAGCCGCGGGCCTCGAAGGTGCTGCGGATGCCGCCGGAGGGGAAACTGGAGGCATCGGGCTCCTGCTGCACGAGCAGTTTGCCGGTGAACTCCTCCACCATACCTCCCTTACCATCATGCTCGATAAACGAGTCGTGCTTCTCGGCCGTGCCCTCGGTCAGCGGCTGGAACCAGTGGGTATAGTGCGTCACGCCGTTCTCCGTGGCCCACTGCTTCATACCGGCGGCCACGGCATCGGCTATTTCGCGGTCGAGCCGTGCACCGTTGTCCATCACCTCAACCATCTTCTCGTAGACGGCCTTGGGCAGGTACTTGTACATCTTCTCGCGGTTGAAAACCTTGCTGCCGAAATACTTGGCGGGACGCTCCGCCGGTGCTTTTACGTCGAGCGGCTTCTTCTTGAAAGCTTCGCCGACAACCTGAAATCTCAATGTTTCCATAATGCTGTTGTTTTTGTGTTATTTAATGTTGATTCTTCCATTTTGCGATTCGCTGAAGTGCTTCTTCCGTCTGCTCATGACTGCCGAAGGCGGTGAAGCGGACGTAGCCCTCGCCCGAGGGACCGAAGCCCACACCGGGCGTGCAGACCACATTGGCGCCATAGAGCAGAGCCTCGAAGAACTGCCAGCTGGACATGCCGTCGGGCGTGCGCATCCAGATGTAGGGGGCATTCTCGCCGCCGTAGCACTCGAAGCCGAGGCTGCGTAGGACGGTGAGCATGCGGGCGGCATTCTGCATGTAGTAGTCGATGGTCGCGCTGACCTGCTGCTTGCCCTCGGGCGAATAGATGGCCTCGGCGGCACGCTGCGAGATGTAACTCGTGCCGTTGAACTTCGTACACTGGCGGCGCAGCCAGAGTTGGTTGAGCGGAATGCGCTCGCCCTCGAAGGTGGCCACGCTGACCTCCTTGGGTACGATGGTATAGCCGCAGCGGACACCAGTGAAACCAGCGGTCTTGGAGAACGAGCGGAACTCGACGGCACACTTGCGGGCACCGCGGATCTCGTAGATGCTGTGGGGAATCTCCGGGTCGCGTATATAGGCCTGGTAGGCGGCGTCGAAGAGGATGAGGGCATCGTTCTTTAGGGCGTATTTCACCCACTTCTGCAGTTCCTGCTTGGTGATGACCGTGCCCGTCGGGTTGTTCGGAAAACAGAGGTAGATGACATCCACGGGGCGACCCTTCGGCAATTCTGGCACAAAGCCGTTCTCAGCCGTAGTGGGCATATAGCGCACGTTGGTCCAGCGGCCGTCGCGATAGGTGCCGCAGCGGCCTATCATCACGTTCGAGTCGATATAGACGGGGTATATGGGGTCGGTGACGCCGATGAAGTTGTCCCAGTGGAGCAGCTCCTGGAAATTGCCGGTGTCCGACTTCGCGCCGTCATTGATGAATACCTCATCGAGGCTGAGGCGCACACCGCGCGGCTGGAAGTCGTTCTTCAGGATGGCCTCACGCAGGAAGTCGTAGCCCTGCTCGGGACCGTAGCCACGGAAACCGTCGGCAGTGGCCATCTCGTCGACAGCCTTGTGCATGGCCTCGACGACGGCGGGGCAGAGTGGTTGGGTGACGTCGCCGATGCCGAGCGAGATGACGTCGGCCTTGGGGTGCATCACCTTGAAGGCATTCACCTTCTTGGCAATGTCGGCGAAGAGGTAGTTCGCCTGCAGATTCAGGAAGTGGATATTTACTAAAGCCATGTCTATTTACGATTTGACGATTTACAATTTACTATTTATTTACGATTGGGCTATTTGGTAATTTCGCTTCACCATCGAATACGAACTCGGCCGGTCCGGTCATACAGACGTGATTGTCACTTTCGCGCCACTCGATATGTAGCATGCCGCCGTCCATCACGATGTCGCTCTCGCGGCCTGCACGACCGCTGAGACAAGCGGCGACGGCGGTAGCGCAGGCTCCTGTTCCGCAGGCCTGAGTAATGCCGCTGCCCCGTTCCCATACTCTCGTGCGGATGCTGCCGTCTTGTTCGATTTTTGCGAATTCGATGTTGCAGCGCTGTGGGAATGCCGGGTGATGCTCCAGCAGACGCCCCGCTTCACCCACCTGGTCAATGTCGTCGGTGAAGATGACGTAGTGCGGGTTTCCCATCGAGACAAAGATGCCCTTGTCCAGTCTGCGGTTACCTATGAACAGCGACTCATCTTCCAATACAGGTTCGCCCATATCGACGGTGACGCGTTCAACCTTATTATTATATATATGCAGCAGCAGCGTCTTGATGCCAGAGAGGGTCAGCAGACGTATTTCTGTCTTGTCCGTCAGACCGCGCTCGTAGAGGTATTTGCCGATGCAGCGGCTGGCATTGCCGCACATCATGGCCTCGCTGCCGTCGGCATTGAAGATGCGCATGGCGTAGTCGGCCTCGGGCACGGGCGAGCGGTCGATAAGCACCAGACCGTCGGAACCGATGCCCTTATGGCGGTCGCTCCATGCGACGGCACAGGCCTGCGGATTGGCTATCGGATGCTGCATGGCATTGACGTAGATGTAGTCATTGCCGCAGCCGTGCATCTTGGTGAAGGGGACTAGCATATTTGACTATTTTACAATTGATCTATTTGGCTATTTCGCAGTTCGAAGGTAGGCATCCACGCGGCGGGCGGTATCGATGCCGCTGGCCATGGCGCGGACTACGAGCGAGGCACCGTTGGCAGCATCGCCACAGATGAAGACATTCTCAGGGTAGTCAGGATGCTCAGGTTTCAGGAAGCCCATGGCCAGCAGGCAGAGCTCTGCCTTGATAATCTCGGACTTGCCTTTCTCCACCATGATGGGACGACCGCCATCGGGATTGGGCTCCCAATCAATCTCCTGCACGCGGACGCCTGTCAGCCTGCCGTCCTCGCCCAGGAACTCCAGCGTGTTGATGTTCCAACGGCGCGTGCAGCCCTCCTCGTGACTTGATGTGGTCTTGAGCGTACGCGGCCAGTTGGGCCAGGGGTTCTGCGGGTCGTCGGGGCCTTCTACGGGGCGGGGCATAATCTCTATCTGGGTGACGCTGCGGCATCCCTGGCGGTGGGCGGTGCCGATACAGTCGGAGCCCGTATCGCCGCCACCGATGACGAGCACGTCCTTGCCCTTAGCAGTGATGCGGTCGGACTTGCTGAACTCCATGCCAGCAAGCACCCGGTTCTGCTGCGAGAGCAGTTCGAGGGCAAAGTGGACTCCCTTCAGTTCGCGGCCGGGGATATTAAGGTCGCGGGCGGTAGGCGTACCGGTGGCGAGGATGACGGCAGAGAAATTGGAATAATCAGAGTTCTCAGAGTATTCAGAATTATACTTAAACTCAATCCCCTCTTCCTCCATCAGCCGGATGCGGCGGTCAATGATGGCCTTGTTGAGTTTGAAGTTGGGGATGCCGTAGCGCAGCAGTCCGCCGGCAGCCTCGTTCTTTTCGAAGACGGTCACGGTGTAGCCCATCTGGTTGAGGGCATTGGCGGCAGCCAGACCGGCGGGGCCGCTGCCGATGACGGCCACGCGGACGGGGGTGTCGACGGGAGAACCGTCGACCACACGGCGTCGCGTGATGCGCTTAATGTCGGTGCGCGACTGGATATAGCCCTCGCGGAAGGCGGTCTCGATGATGGCGCACTCGTCCTCGCGGTTGGTGGTAGGCTCGTGGTTGAAGCGGTTAAGCACGCAAGCCTTCTCGCACAGGGCCGGACAGATGCGGCCCGTGAACTCAGGGAAGGGATTGGTCGACGTGAGCAGGCGGAAGGCCAACTCCCAGTCGCCTTTATATAGTGCGTCGTTCCATTCGGGAGCTTTGTTGCCCAGCGGACAGGCCCAGTGGCAGAAGGGTACGCCACAGTCCATGCAGCGCGAGGCCTGCAGTTTGCGCTCGCGGGTCGAGAGCGTCTGCTCCACCTCACCAAAGTCGTGGATGCGGTCGTGAATGGGGCGATAGCCTGCCTCCTGGCGGTGTATCTCTAAGAATGCTTTTGGATTTCCCATAATTCGTATCTTAATAGTCTCGTTGTACGTTCTCTATTTTCTCTCTCAGTTTCCGCATTTTCTCCTCTTCGAGCACGCGCTTGTACTCGATGGGCACCACCTGGATGAAGTCGTCGATGTAGCGGTGCCAGTCGTCGAGCATGCGTCCGGCCAGAGCCGAGCCCGTATGCAGATAATGCTGGCGGATGAGTTCGAGCAGTTCTTTGCGGCTAACGCTGTCCTCCACCAGCGAGAGTTCTACCATATCCATATTGCAAAAATAGTCGAACGTGTGCTTGGGGTCATAGACGTAGGCCACGCCGCCCGACATGCCGGCAGCGAAGTTGCGGCCCGTCTCGCCCAGCACCACCACACGACCGCCAGTCATGTACTCGCAGCAGTGGTCGCCAGCCCCCTCGACGACGGCGATGGCTCCCGAGTTGCGCACGGCGAAGCGCTCGCCCACCTTGCCGTTGATGTAGAGCTCGCCCGAGGTGGCACCGTAGAGGCCGGTGTTGCCGGCAATGATATTTTCTTCTGCACGGAAGTCTTCACTACGACGGGCTGGCGGCAGAATCGAGATACGTCCGCCCGAGAGTCCCTTGCCGAAGTAGTCGTTCGTCTCGCCCTCCAGGCGCAGGTCCAGGCCCTTCACGGCAAAGGCACCGAACGACTGACCTGCCGAGCCCTTGAACTTGATTCTGATAGTGCCATCGGGCAGCCCGGCCTCGCCATACCGCTTGGCGATGACACCGCTGAGCATCGTGCCCACGGCGCGGTCGGTATTCTTGATGGCATAGTCGAGCGATACTTCCTCGCCGCCGTTGATGGCCTTTGCTGCCGCCTTGATGATCTCCTCATCCTTCACGCCCGTCACCTTGGTATAGGCACTGCGATCCCAGTAGAGCGCCTTATCGGTGTCGGGCTTATGCAGGAGGCGACTGAAGTCGATGGTCTGCTGCTTGGGAGTCATGCCGTCGCTCTTGACCTCCAACAAGTCTGTACGCCCTATGATGTCCTTGAGGCGGCTCACGCCTATCTCAGCCAGATACTCCCTTACCTGCTGCGCCAGGAACGTAAAATAGTTCACCACATACTCCGCACGGCCCTCGAAGTGCTTGCGCAACTCGGGGTTCTGGGTGGCCACGCCCATCGGGCAGGTGTTGGTGTTGCACTTGCGCATCATCACGCAGCCCAGCACGATGAGCGGCAGCGTACCGAATGAGAACTCGTCGGCACCGAGCATGGCCATGATGATGACATCCTTGGCGGTCTTCAACTGGCCGTCGGTCTGCAGGCGAACCTGATTGCGGAGGCCATTGATGACCAGCGTCTGCTGCGTCTCGGCCAGTCCAATCTCCGGCGAGATGCCCGCGAAGCGCATCGACGATGCGGGTGATGCGCCCGTGCCGCCCTCGGCACCGCTGATGACGATGAGGTCGGCCTTGGCCTTGGCCACGCCTGCGGCAATGGTGCCCACGCCGCTCTCGGCTACGAGCTTCACGCTGACTGCCGCCGTTGGGTTGATGTTCTTCAGGTCGAAGATGAGCTGTGCCAAGTCCTCTATACTATATATGTCATGATGGGGAGGCGGGCTAATAAGGCTGATGCCGGGGATGGCATTGCGCGTCTTGGCGATGATATCGTTCACCTTGAAACCGGGCAACTGTCCGCCCTCACCGGGCTTCGCGCCCTGCGCCACCTTAATTTGGATTTCCTCGGCATTCACCAGGTATTCCGCCGTCACGCCGAAGCGGCCGGAGGCTATCTGCTTGGTCTTGCTCGACAGCGATACCCCCTCCACCTTCGTATGATAGCGGGCATTATCCTCGCCGCCCTCGCCGGTGTTCGAGCGCGTACCGAGCTTGTTCATGGCCAGTGCCAATGCCTCATGCGCCTCGATGCTCAGCGCACCAAACGACATGGCTCCCGTCACGAAGTGCCGAACAATCGACTCCACCGGCTCTACCTCGTCGATGGGTGTAGGCTTATCGGCTTTCTTAAACCCAAAGAAGTCACGGATGAAGATAGGCGATTCCTTCTCATCCACGAGTTTTTCCCACTCCTTGAACTTCTCATAACTGCCCTGTCGCGTAGCCAACTGCAGTTTGGCAATGGTTTCGGGATTCCACGCATGTTTAATGCCGTCTTTGCGCCAGGAGAACAGGCCATTATTGGGCAAGGTTGTGAGGTTTGAGGTTTTAAGGTTTTGAGGTGATATCACCTCATGACCTGAAAGCGAAGCGACCTTAAAAGCTATGGCATCCCTCGCTATCTCCTTCAGCCCAATACCGCCTATCGTACTCACCTCCGTGCCGAAGTATCGGCGTAGCAGGTCTTCAGAGAGTCCGATGCTCTCGAAGATCTTCGCCCCGCGATAGGAGCGGATGGTCGAAATGCCCATCTTCGACATAATCTTCTTCAGACCTTTATCTATGGCTTTGATGTAGTGGGCCTCGGCAGTGGCATATTCCTCCTGAATCTTGCCGCGCTTCACCAGGTCGTCGAGAATGGCAAACGCCATATACGGGCACAGCGCACTTGCACCATAGCCCAGCAACAGTGCGGCGTGCATCGTCTCACGAATCTCGCCGCTCTCCACAATCAGTGCTGTCTGCACACGCTTGCCTACGCTGATGAGGTGGTGATGAACGGCACTCACTGCCAATAACGATGGAATAGCCGCATGCTGCTCATCGATGTCGCGGTCGGTGAGAATGATATAGTTCACGCCCTCGTCCACGCTTGTCTCTGCAGCTTTGCAGAGGTCATCGAGCGACTGGCGCAATCCTTCCTCGCCCTTTTCCTTCTCAAACGCCATCGCCAGCTTCTTGGTCTTGAATCCCTTATACCTTATATTACATAATATATCGAGTTGTGTGTTGGTCAATACCGGCTGCGGCAGGCGCACCATCTTGCAGTTCGAAGCGTCGGGCGTGAGGATGTTCGTGCCCACAGCGCCGATATACTCGGTAAGCGACATCACCAGCTCCTCGCGGATGGGGTCGATGGCGGGGTTGGTCACCTGTGCGAACTGCTGGCGGAAGTAATTAAAAAAGACCTGCGGACGGTCGCTGATGACGGCCAGCGGCGTGTCGTTGCCCATCGCTGCCACGGGTTCCTGTCCGGCTGTGGCCATCGGGATGATGGTACGGTCGATGTCCTCCTGCCCGTAACCGAACAGGATGAGCCGCTGCTCCAGATGGTCCACACTGTTCTCTACGTGGCGACCGCTCTTCAGCTTCTCCAGCTGCACGCGGTTCTCGCTGAGCCATTCGCGGTAAGGATGCGCTTTGGCCAACTCAGCCTTGATCTCGCCGTCGTAGTAGATGCGGCCCTCCTGCGTGTCGATGAGCAGAATCTTTCCCGGCTGCAAGCGGCCTTTGCTGACCACGTCGCCCGGTTCGAAGTCCATGACGCCGACTTCCGATGCCACCACCATCATGCCCTGCTTCGTTATTGTATAGCGCGAGGGGCGCAGACCGTTGCGGTCGAGCATTCCTCCGGCATAGCGTCCGTCGGAGAAGAGCAGGGCGGCAGGACCGTCCCACGGCTCCATCAGGATGGAGTGGTATTCATAGAAGGCTTTCAAGTCCTCAGAAATCGGGTTCTTGTCGTTGAACGATTCCGGCACGAGGATGGCCATCGCCTGCGGCAGACTGAGTCCGCTCATGGTCAGGAACTCAAATACGTTGTCCAGCGAGGCTGAGTCTGACATGCCTTCCTCGACGATGGGCGAGATGTCGCGGATGTCGCCCAGTGCCTCGCTCGACAGCACACTCTCCCTGGCCTTCATCCATCCCCTGTTGCCGCGGATGGTGTTGATCTCGCCATTGTGAGCTAACAAGCGGAAGGGCTGGGCCAGTGACCATGTGGGGAAGGTGTTGGTTGAGAAGCGCGAGTGGACCAGTGCCAGCCCGCTTGTCAGGTAGGGACTCGACAGGTCAGGGAAATACCGACGCAGCTGTCCGCTGGTCAGCATTCCCTTATATATAATGTTTTTGGTTGATAGCGAGCAGATATAAGGACCCTCCCCCGGCCCCTCCCTGTGAGGGAGGGGAGTAGATGCCATTGCAGCGAAACGCCGCTCTATCCTTTTCCTTATTATATATAAGGTACGCTTAAACGCTGTATCCTCATCCTGCAGGTAACCACTCCCCTCACTGCAAGGGAGGGGCTGGGGGAGGGTCTGCTTGGTCACGAACAGCTGCTTGATGGCCGGCTCCACGCGCCGTGCCGCCTCGCCCAGCACCTCGGGGCAGGTGGGCACCGTGCGCAGGTGCATCAGCTGCAGGCCCTCGCGCTCTATCTCCTCTATCATGACGGAGAGGATCTGCTGCTGCGCCGTCTCGTCCTTGGGCAGGAAGACCAGGCCCGTGCCGTACTTACCCTTCTCGGGCACGGGGATGCCCTGCAGCAGGATGAACTCGTGCGGTATCTGGATCATGATGCCCGCGCCGTCGCCCGTCCCGTCGCGCGTCTCGGCACCGCGGTGCTCCATGTTCTCCAGCACGCGCAGTGCCTGGTCCACCAGTTCGTGGCTCTTGCCGCCGTGGATGTTCACCACCATGCCCACGCCGCAGGCGTCGTGCTCATATTGCGGCTGATATAGTCCGTCTAATTTACTTTTTGCCATATTATCCTTGTTTAATCTTTCTTTTGTCTCGATTTCGGGTGCAAAGATAATACAAATAGTTAGTAAAACAAGCGAAATGGTGTCATTATTTTGTTTGATAATCGAGCACAACTATCATTTTGTTACGAAAATGACGTGTTTTGTGGCAAAATGAAAAGAAAACGGGCGACTATTCCGAATAAATGTTTACACTTTGTCATTTCTGCCGATTTTGTTGGTGCAAAGTTGCAAGTTTATGCATCATTTTTCCAAGAATCGCCGTACCTTTGCCGCCGTAATCTTGCAAGACGACACAGAAACTAAGTATTCACATTAAAAAGGTAAAAAGGTATGAAAAGGATTGAAGCAATTATCCGCAAGACCAAGTTCGAGGAGCTGAAGGACGCCCTGCTGCACTCGGACATCGACTGGTTCGAGTACCACGACGTTCACGGCATCGGCCAGAGCCGCCAGGAGCGCATCTACCGTGGCGTGCAGTATTCGACGGATGTCATCGAGCGCGTGGCCATCACCATCGTCTGCCGCGACATCATCATGCAGCCCACGGTGGACGTGATACTACGGGTGGCACGGACCGGACAGGTGGGCGACGGGCGCATCTTCGTGAGCGACGTCATCGACACCTGGTCGATCCGCACCGGCGAGCACGGCGACACGGTTTTGCGCGACAAGAAGTAAGAAGGATAACAACACAAACACAAAAACTTTTACGATATGAACGAAATAGGATTATCACTCGATACCGTATGGATGCTCTTGGCAGCCATGCTGGTGTTCTGGATGCAGCCGGGATTCGCGCTGTGCGAGGCGGGCTTTACACGCTCGAAGAACACGGCCAACATTCTGATGAAGAACTTCGTCGACTTCATGTTCGGCTCGCTGCTGTTCTTCTTCCTCGGCTTCGGATTCATGTTCGGCAGCGAGGGCGCGGGCTTCATCGGAGCGCCCAACTGGGGCGACCTCTCATTTTATAAAGGTGAATTGCCCGTGGAGGGCTTCCTGATTTTCGAGACCGTCTTCTGCGCCACCTCCGCCACCATCGTCAGCGGAGCCATGGCCGAGCGGACGAAGTTCTCGATGTACCTGGTCTATTCGGCCGTCATCTCGCTGTTCATCTATCCGATAGAGGGCCACTGGACGTGGGGCGGCGGATGGCTATGCAATGCGGCTGACGACGGGTTTATGATGCAGACGTTTGGCTCGGTGTTCCACGACTTCGCGGGCTCGGCCATCGTGCATAGCGTAGGCGGCGTGCTGGCCTTCGTCGGAGCCATCGCCCTCGGACCGCGTCGCGGCAAGTATGGTGCCGACGGCAAGAGCCGCGCCATTCCCGGCCACAACCTGGCGATGGCGGCGCTGGGCGTGTTCATCCTCTGGCTCGGATGGTTTGGCTTCAACCCCGGCTCGCAGTTGGCGGCAAGCGGCGAGGTGAACCGCGTGGCCATCAGTCATGTGTTCCTGACCACCAACCTCGCCGCCGTGGCGGGCGGAACGGCCACGATGTTCCTTACCTATATAAAATATGGCAAGCCGTCGCTCTCGCTGACGCTCAACGGCGTGCTGGCCGGACTGGTGGGCATCACCGCCGGGTGCGACCTGGTCTCGCCCCTCGGAGCCGTCGTCATCGGGTTGGTATGCGGCCTGGTGCTGGTCTATGCCATCGAGTTCATCGACCACCGACTGCACATCGACGACCCCGTGGGAGCCAGCAGCGTGCATGGCGTCTGCGGCATCCTCGGCACACTCTTGACCGGTCTGCTCTCCACCTCTAACGGTGCGATTTATGGTCATGGCTGGGGCTTTTTCTGCGCGCAATCGTTCGGCATCCTCGTCATCGACCTCTGGGCGGCCCTCTGCGGCATCGTGCTCTTCTACGGCATCAAGCGACTGCACGGCCTGCGCGTCGACGAGCGCATCGAGGACGAAGGGCTCGACATCTACGAGCATGGTGAGTCGTGTTATAACTAAAGGTATAAAAAATAAAAGGTATGAAAAAGATTGTTTTATTTGCAATGGGTCTGGTGCTTAGCGGCACCGCCCTTGCACAGGAGAAGGTGGAGACGACCATCAAGGCCGACTTCGTGAACGAATACATCTGGCGTGGCCTGAAGTGCGGCGACGTGGCCGTACAGCCAACCCTCGGCGTGGGCTACAAGGGACTGTCGCTGACGGCCTGGGGCTCCTACGGACTGTCGAACAAGGACGACGTGAAAGAGTTCGACCTCACGCTCGGCTACACCATTGGCGGTCTGAACATCGGCATCACCGACTACTGGTTCTCCGAGGGCCTCGACCCCGACGCACGCTACTTCAAGTACAACGCCCACTCGACGAACCACGTCTTTGAAGCCAACATCGGTTATGACTTCGGGCCCGTAGCCCTGCAGTGGTACACCAACTTCGCTGGCAACGACGGCCAGAACAAGAGCGGCAAGCGGGCTTATAGCAGTTATTTCGAGGTCAGCGTCCCCTTCCGACTCGCCACCGTCGACTGGACGGGCACTGTGGGTGCCGTGCCTTACGCCAGCAGCTATTACGGAACCAACGGTTTCGCCGTCACTAACCTCACGCTGCGGGCAACGAAGGATATACGGGTGACCGACTCGTTCTCCATCCCCATCTTCGCACAGCTCACGGGCAATCCCTGTTCACAGAAAGCATACCTGGTTTTCGGTTTCACGCTGCAGCCCTAATCTTTGCCAGGTACCCACCCCCTCTCCCGCCGCTGATGGCCGAAGAGGGGGAATTTTTCCGATCAATCTCTTGTATATCTCCGAAAAAAGTCATAACTTTGTCCTGTCGAACTCCAGTTTAGGCCCACCCTACCTTCGATTCACCCAAGGTTCTGCGCCTACTCTTGTGCGATTGAAGTGCGTTTGATGTACGTCTGTTGTCCGTTTGTTAATCGGACAACAATCGAACAACAATCGAACAACAAACGGACAACAATAGAAGGAAGAGCGGAGGAAAGGCTTAGGTGGAGTGGAGATAAAGTGGAACTGAATTGGAGAACAATTAGGGAACGATAGGAGAACAATTAGGGAACGATTAGTGTATAACTAAAGAAGAATATGCGATGAAGAGAAAAGGAACAGGTAAGGGATTGATGGTGATAGGCAGTATGCGTAAGGACGGCATTACGACCTACATGAAGCAGGGGCGGTTGATTATCCGGTCGGCCAACTCGATGGAGCGGCGCAGCAATACGCTGCCTCAGTTTATCCAGCGTCAGAAGATGCGCCATTCCGTGGCGTTGTGGAGGATGCTGAAGTATTGCAAGCCGATGTTTACCAAAGGGTCAACGGCTTACAACAACTTTCTGTCGCTGGCCAACCAGCTGCCCGTGGTGTATGTTGAAAAGGTCCTGATGGAGCATACGTCCTTTCTGATGCCAGGCATACCTGTAAGCGACGGCACACTTCCGGAAATCAAGCAACTGCTGGGCGAGGTAGACGGAGTGCCGGCTCTGATTACCGACCTCAAGGCACACGACTGGGTGCCTTGGACGAAACTGTGGCTCTACACTGCCGTCCAGACGGGTAGTGACCGTGACGCTTTGGTGCAGTTCAGCAAGCGTGAGGTGTCCTGGGAAGAGGTGACGCTAGTGGACGGCCACTATGTGCTGGAGGGCGAGGAGTTTGCCGACGACATGAAGGGCTGGGCACTGGTGCTGGTGAAGGGTGAACGCTGTTCGCCACAGGCCATCGTCACACGCTGCACGCTATATCAGAGGTATACCACGAAGGAAGCCTTGGAGATTGCAGCCAAGAGCTATGGCGGTCTGACCGTCTTGCTATAGTCGCAGGGGCCTATGGCATCATCATCAGCCTCGTCATCTCCTGGCTAAAACGGAGGTTCAATCCATCTGTTACTTTTTACATGTTGTAACGGAAATGCGGTGTTTTCCGACAAAAGGAAAGGGGCTGGGCGGAGCGTGGCCTCCGAAACTTTACAAAGTGTCAGCATGACGGAATTTTAACATTCAAAAGCTAAGGCAATGAATTGGCGGTAATACAGAAATGATTAACTTTGCAGTCCATAAAATAGATTCGTTTTATGGATACAAAGTACATTTTCGTCACAGGCGGCGTCGTTTCCTCGTTGGGAAAGGGCATTATCTCCGCCAGCATCGGTAAGCTGCTGCAGGCGCGCGGCTACAAGATTACCATCCAGAAGTTCGACCCCTATATCAACATCGACCCCGGCACGCTGAACCCTTACGAGCACGGCGAATGCTACGTGACGGAGGATGGTTTCGAGACCGACCTCGACCTGGGACACTACGAGCGGTTCACCGGCATCCGCACCACCCGCCACAACAGCATCACCACCGGACGCATCTACAAGGCCGTCATCGACCGCGAGCGCCGCGGCGACTACTTAGGCAAGACCATCCAAGTGGTACCTCACATCACCGACGAAATCAAGAGGAGAATGGAAAGACCCTCCCCCCAGCAGACCCTCCCCCAGCCCCTCCCTTGTAGGGCGGGGAGTGATTACTCTCAAGACGCAATAACAGCGGAAGAACTATCTACTCCCCGCCCTACAAGGGAGGGGCTGGGGGGAGGGTCTTTCATCATCTGCGAAATCGGCGGCACCATCGGCGACATAGAGAGTGCTCCCTTCATGGAGGCCATCCGACAGCTGCGATGGGAGTTGGGACGAAATGCGGTGTGCGTACACCTGACCTACGTGCCCTACCTGAAGGCTGCCGACGAACTGAAGACGAAGCCAACGCAACACTCGGTGAAGGAACTGCAGGGGATGGGCATACAGCCCGACATCCTCGTGCTGCGCACGGAGCGCCACCTCGACGACGCCGTGCGGAAGAAGGTGGCCTCGTTCTGTAACGTTGATCTGGAGTGCGTAGTCCAAAGCGAGGACATGCCAAGCATCTACGAAGTGCCGGTCAACATGCAGCGACAGGGACTCGACGCGGCTATCCTGCGGAAGATGGGAATCCCTGTGGGAGAGACACCAGCGATGAAGCCGTGGCACGATTTTTTGGAGAAACAGCGCCGAGCTACCACTGAGGTACATATCGCGTTGGTAGGAAAATACGACCTGCAGGATGCCTACAAGAGCATCCGTGAGAGCCTGAACCTGGCGGGTATATATAATGATGTAAAGGCAAAGATTCATTTCGTTAATAGCGAGGAGGTGACGACGGGAAACGTCGCCACACAGCTAAAGGGTATGGCGGGTGTTGTCATCTGTCCGGGCTTCGGACAGCGAGGCGTCGAGGGCAAGATTGTTGCTGCCGAATACTGCCGGACGCACGACATCCCCACCTTTGGCATCTGCCTTGGCATGCAGATGATGGTCATCGAGTTTGCACGGAATGTGCTGGGCTATGCTGATGCCAACAGCAGCGAGATGTCTGCAGATACCCGTCACCCCGTCATCAACCTGATGGAAGAGCAGAAGACCGTCACCAACATGGGCGGCACGATGCGGCTGGGTGCCTACGACTGCGAACTGGTGAAAGGCAGCCGCGCCTACGAGGCATACACACAGTCAGGACAATCTACTCCCCTCCCTACAGGGGAGGGGTCGGGGGAGAGGCTGCTTATCCGCGAGCGTCATCGCCACCGCTACGAGTTCAACAACCAGTATAAGGCGAACTACGAGGCGGCGGGCATGAAGTGCGTGGGCATCAACCCCGCTGCCGACCTGGTGGAGATAGTCGAGATACCGACCCTGCACTGGTACATCGGCACGCAGTTCCACCCCGAATATTCGTCGACGGTGCTACATCCGCATCCGCTGTTTATGTCGTTCATTAAAGCCTGTATCTGATATGGAACAACTGAAGCATGAATGCGGCGTGGCGATGATTCGCCTATTGAAACCTTTAGACTATTACGAACGGAAGTACGGCACATGGGCGTGGGGCTTCAACAAACTCTACCTCATGATGGAGAAGCAGCACAACCGCGGACAGGAGGGTGCGGGCATCGCCTCGGTGAGTCTGACCAACCGGCCCGGCACGGAGTATATGTTCCGCGAGAAAGCCGAGGGCAAGGATGCCATCACCGAGATATTTTCGCGCGTCACCGAGGCGATGGCGGGCGAACTGCTGATGGGCCACCTGCGCTATTCTACTACCGGCAAGAGCGGACTGACATTTGTGCATCCCTTCCTGCGGCGCAACAACTGGCGGGCGAAGAACCTCTGCCTGTGCGGCAACTTCAACATGACCAATATCGACGAGGTCTTTTCTTTCCTGACCAGCCAGGGACAGTCGCCGCGCATCTATGGCGACTCATACATCACGCTCGAACTGATGGGCCACCGGCTGGACCGTGAGGTGGAGCGGCTCTATGCCGAGGCCAAGGAGCAGGGACTGGAGGGCACGGCCATCACCGACTATATCGACAACCACGTGGAGATGGCCAATGTGCTGCGAACGACGATGAGCCACTACGACGGCGGCTACGTGATGTGCGGACTGACGGGCTCTGGCGAGATGTTCGCTGTGCGCGACCCGTGGGGCATCCGACCGGCCTTCTGGTATCAGGACGACGAGGTGATCGCCGTGGCCAGCGAACGACCGGTGCTGCAGACCACCTTCAACCTTCAAGCGCAAAATGTTCGCGAACTACAACCCGGTCAGGCGCTCATCGTGAGGAAGAGTGGCAAGAGCCATCTGGAGCAGATTATGCCTGCACAGCAGTTGAGTGCCTGTAGTTTCGAGCGCATCTACTTCAGCCGCGGCTCCGACCGCGACATCTATCAGGAGCGCAAGCGGTTGGGCGAACAACTCACACCCGCTATCATGCGGGCCATTGATGGCAACGTAGCCAACACCGTCTTTTCATATATCCCAAACACGGCAGAGGTAGCCTTCTACGGCATGACCGACGGCATCCGCAAGTTGGACCATGACGTCCGCATTGAGAAGGTCGTCTGGAAGGACATCAAGCTCCGCACCTTTATTTCTGACGGTGCGGAGCGCAACGACCTGGCGGCCCATGTCTACGATGTCACCTATGGTTCGCTGCGACCATACGAGGACAATCTGGTCATCATCGACGACTCTATCGTGCGCGGCACCACACTCAGGGAGAGCATCTTCAAGATTCTCGACCGCCTGCACCCCAAGAAGATTGTGATGGTGTCCAGCTCGCCCCAGATTCGCTATCCCGACTACTACGGCATCGACATGTCGCACTTAGAGGAGCTATGTGCCTTCCGTGCCGCCATCGAACTCATCAAGGAGCGCAACATGCAGCAATTGATTGCCGATGTGTATAAGAGGTGCAAGGAAAGCGTGGCGGAGAACCACGTCCGCGCCATCTATGCCCCTTTCACGGTGGAGGAGATTAACAAGAAGATTGTCGAGATGCTGCGACCAGAAGGTATGCAGGCTCCCGTCGAACTGGTGTTCCAGAGCATCGAGGGCTTGCACAAGGCTTGCCCCAACCATCCCGGCGACTGGTACTTCACGGGCCACTACCCCACCCCCGGCGGCATCCGTCTGGTCAATCAGGCTTTCGTCCGTTATGTCGAGGATGTACTGAGGCTCCAATTATAGAATACACAAAAAAGTAAGTAAATAGTAAAACCGTAAATAGAGAATAATATTATGTGTGGAATAGTAGCAATCTTAAACGTCAAGGAGCAGACGCAGGCTCTGCGCCAGAAAGCATTGAAGATGAGTCAGAAGATCCGTCACCGCGGACCAGACTGGAGTGGAATATACTGTGGCGGTAGTGCCATATTGGCCCACGAACGACTGAGCATCGTCGACCCTGAGTCGGGCGGCCAGCCGTTGTATTCGCCCGACCGCAAGCAAGTGCTCGCCGTCAATGGCGAAATCTATAACCATCAGGAAATCCGTCGCCGCTTCGCCGGACAGTACGATTTCCAGACGGGCAGCGACTGCGAGGTCATCCTGGCACTCTGGCAAGAGGTGAGAGGTAAGGGGCAAGAGGTGAGAGATATGCTAGAGCAACTCAGCGGCATCTTTGCTTTTGTGCTCTACGATGAGGAGCGCAACGAGTTCCTGATTGCCCGCGACCCCATCGGAGTCATACCCCTCTATATCGGATACGACTCTGACGGCACCATCTATGTCGCCTCCGAACTGAAAGCCCTCGAAGGGCAGTGCGAGCGTTATGAGCCATTCCTCCCCGGCCACTATTACTGGAGCAAGAAGCCTGGTATGCAACGCTACTACAAGCGCGACTGGTTCGACTATGCCGCCGTGAAGGACAATCCCGCCAGCGTCTCCGCCATTCACGATGCACTGGAGGATGCCGTCAAGCGCCAGCTGATGAGTGATGTGCCCTATGGCGTACTGTTGTCAGGCGGACTCGATTCTTCCGTTATCTCTGCCATTGCCCAGAAGTTCTCGGAGCATCGTATCGAGGACGACAGCCGCACGCGCGCCTACTGGCCGCGCCTGCATTCTTTCGCTGTAGGTCTGAAGGGTGCCCCCGATCTGGCCAAAGCGCGACTGGTGGCCGACCATATCGGCACCGTTCACCATGAAATCAACTATACCATTCAGGAGGGTCTCGATGCCATCCGCGATGTGATCTACTACATCGAGACCTACGACGTCACCACCGTCCGAGCCTCCACGCCGATGTACCTGCTGGCCCGCGTCATCAAGTCGATGGGCATCAAGATGGTGCTCTCGGGCGAGGGTGCCGACGAGATATTCGGTGGTTATCTCTATTTCCACAAGGCCCCCTCGGCCAAGGATTTCCATGAGGAAACCGTCCGCAAACTCTCCAAGCTCCACCTCTACGACTGTCTGCGCGCCAACAAGAGCCTGTCGGCATGGGGCGTAGAGGGCCGTGTGCCCTTCCTCGACAAGGAGTTCCTCGATGTAGCCATGCGCACCAATCCCGAGGCGAAGATGTGCGGCCCCCTCCCAACCTCCCCCTGTAGGGGAGGGGCAAGTAGCGACTTTATCATCGAGAAAAAAATTGTCCGTAAAGCCTTTGCAGATATGCTGCCCGACGAGATAGCCTGGCGGCAGAAGGAACAGTTTAGCGATGGCGTGGGCTATTCATGGATTGATACCCTAAAGGCTGTTACTGCTGCGGCTGTCAGCGACGAACAGATGGCCCACGCCGCAGAGCGCTTCCCCATCAACCCGCCCAAGAACAAGGAGGAATATTACTACCGCAGCATCTTTGCCGAGCATTTTCCTTCTGACTCCGCTGCCCGCAGCGTGCCCTCAGAGGCCAGCGTAGCCTGCTCGACAGCTATTGCCCTCGAATGGGATGCCGCCTTCAAGAATATGAACGACCCCTCTGGCCGTGCTGTAAAAGGTGTGCACGAGCAAGCCTATTGACCGCGCCGACAGTACTATTTCATCTGCCAACGACCCTCGGCAGTCAGAACCATCGGAACCACGATTTCCTCCTGAGTGGAATCACCATAGCAGAGCAGCAGGAAAGCGTCGACCGAGACAACAGACTGTAGGGTATCGATGACTGGATTGGTATTATTGGAGACCTGCACTTGGCGCAGGCCTCCATGTTTTTCTTTTATCTCTTCCTGATGCTGGCGGACAGCTAACAGCAACTGCTCACTATAAGCAGCATCCTGCTGGTCGATACCGGCCTTGCCTTGCAGAAACCGCACGGCATCGCCCTCTGCCAAGTAGCTATAGTAGCGCTGCGCCTCCAAAGCTGCCTCCTGTTCTGGTCGCTTACTGCATCCCGACAGCATCAGCAGGGCCGCACACATCCATAATGGTCTGAGTCCCATCATCTGCTCCTATCCTGTTTCCTATTATTTCTGCCGGACAAACACATTGATAGGCGTACCTGTCAGTGTCCAGTTCTCGCGCAGCTTGTTCTCCAGGAAGCGACGATAGGCCTCTTTGACATACTGCGGCAGATTAGCATAGAAGATGAAGGTGGGTATCTGGGTGTCTGGCACCTGTGATACATATTTAATCTTGATATACTTGCCCTTGATAGAGGGAGGCGGTGTCTGCTCAATGATGGGAAGCATCACCTCGTTCAGTTTCGATGTTCCTATCTTGATAGTACGGTTCAGATAGACCTGCTTAGCCGTTTCAAGCACACGGAAGATGCGCTGCTTGGTGATGGCCGAGGCAAAGATAATGGGGAAGTCGACAAAAGGAGCCATGCGCTGACGGATAGCCGTCTCGAAAGTCTTGATAGCTATCTGCGACTTGTCCTCCACCAAGTCCCACTTGTTCACTACGACCACGAGCGACTTGTTGTTCTTCTGGATAAGCTGGAAGATGTTCATATCCTGAGCCTCGATACCACGCGTAGCATCAATCATCAGGATGCACACATCGCTGTTCTCGATGGCCCGTATGGAGCGCATCACAGAGTAGAACTCCAAATCCTCCGTCACCTTGTTCTTGCGGCGAATACCGGCCGTGTCGACCAGATAGAAGTCGAAGCCGAACTTGTCATATTTCGTATAGATGCTGTCGCGCGTCGTGCCCGCAATATCGGTGACAATATGGCGGTCCTCACCGATAAAGGCATTGATGATGCTCGACTTTCCGACATTAGGACGGCCTACCACGGCAAACCTCGGCACATTGTCCTCCAAGTCGTCGTCCGAAGTTACGGGAAGCTTCGTCAGCACGAAGTCGAGCAAGTCGCCCGTACCTGAACCAGTGGCAGCACTGATGCAGAAGGGATCGCCGAGACCAAGCTTGTAAAACTCGTACTGCCCATAGAGGTCCTTGCCGTCATCAGCCTTGTTCGCCACCAGCACGACGGGCAGTTTAGACTGGCGAAGGATACGTGCCACATCCTCATCCAGATCAGTCAGTCCGTTTTTCACATCCACCAGAAACAGCACCAGGTCTGCCTCTTCTGTGGCGACAATCACCTGCTTGCGGATCTCCTCCTCGAAGACATCGTCAGAGTTGACCACCCAACCGCCCGTGTCCACCACTGAGAATTCGCGGCCACACCACTCGCACTTGCCATACTGGCGGTCGCGCGTGGTGCCGGCCTCGTCACTGACAATGGCACGACGACTATTGGTCAATCGGTTAAACAAGGTTGATTTTCCCACATTGGGGCGTCCGACTATCGCTACTAAGTTTCCCATAATTATCTGTTTTGCGTGCAAAGGTACGTATTTTTTTGCAGACCGCAAAGCCCAAAGCCATAAATCCAATAAAAAGAGAACTTCTAACGAGGCGCAACTTTTACACTATGCCAAGTTTTTCCACTTTCTGCCTCAATCCGGGTTGTAGCCGAAGGCATCGAGCTCGCGCTGGCTGGAACGCCAGTCTTTGTCTACCTTGACAAAGGTCTCGAGGAAGATAGGCTTGTCGAAGAATTTCTCCAATGCCTTGCGGGCCTCGGTAGAAACCTTCTTCAGTGCGATGCCCTGATGACCGATGATGATACCCTTCTGGGAGTCGCGCTCCACATAGATGACGGCATTGATATGGATATGCCGGTCGGTCTCCTTGAAGCGCTCTACGCGCACCTCGACCGAATAAGGTATCTCCTTGTCGTAGTAGAGCAGGATCTTCTCGCGGATGATCTCAGAGACAAAGAAGCGAGCAGGCTTGTCGGTGAGCTGGTCTTTGTCGAAATAGGCCGGACTCTCGGGCAACAACTCCTGAATGCGCTTCAGGAGCATGTCGATGCCAAACTTGTTCTTGGCTGAGATGGGCAGTATCTCGGCATTGGGCAGCAGCGCATGCCACTTCTCGACAATATCCCCCAGCCTGTTCTGGCTAGTCTGGCTAGTTTTACTAGTTTCACTAGTCTTACTAGTTCCACTAGCCAGCTCGTCAATCTTGTTGATGAGCAGCAGCACGGGAATCTGCATCTTCTGCACTTTCTCCAGGAAGTCCATATTCTTCTCAGGATTCTCTACGACATCGGTGACATAGAGCAGCACATCGGCATCCTGCAATGCCGACTCGGAGAAGGCCAGCATCGACTCCTGAAGCTTGTAGTTGGGCTTCAGCACGCCTGGGGTGTCGGAGAAGACAATCTGCATATCGTCGGTATTGACGATACCCATGATACGGTGGCGCGTGGTCTGTGCCTTGAAAGTGGCTATAGAAATACGCTCACCAACCAACTGGTTCATGAGCGTACTTTTTCCTACATTGGGATTACCAACGATATTTACGAATCCAGCCTTATGCATCTTTCTTTCCGTCGTAAGCCCATTTGTAATACAATGCTCCATGGACGAATCCAGCTCCGAAGGCGGTCATGATGATGTTGTCGCCCTTCTTTAACTGTTGCTCGTATTCCCAAAGAGCCAAAGGTATCGTGGCTGCCGATGTGTTGCCGTAGTGATCGATGTTGACCATCACCTGGTCCATGTTCAGCTCAAGGCGCTTGGCTACGGCCTCGATGATACGCATGTTGGCCTGATGAGGCACTACCCACTGGATGTTGTCCTTGTCCAGATGGTTGCGCTCGGCTATCAGCGCACAGTCATCGCTCATGCTGGTGACGGCATAGCGGAACACGGTGCGACCCTCTTGGTAGAGGTAGTGCAGACGGTGGTCTACGGTGAAGTGGCTGGGAGGACTCACAGAGCCGCCTGCCTTGATGTGCAGGAAGGGAAGTCCCTTGCCGTCAGAGCGGAAGTGGGAGTCTACCAGACCGACATTCTCTTCCTCGGTGGCCTCCAACAGCACCGCTCCGGCACCATCGCCAAACAGCGGACAAGTGGCGCGGTCCTTATAGTCGGTCACCGACGACATCTTGTCGGCTCCAATCACGATAATCTTCTTGTAGCGTCCCGACTCAATCATCGAGGAGGCTACGTCGAGTGTGTAGATGAATCCACAGCATGCTGCCCAGAAGTCGAAGGCAAAAGCGTTTTTCAGTCCAAGCTTGCCTAGTACGATGCTGGCTGTGGATGGGAACTTATAATCAGCCGTTGAGGTGGTGACAATGAGTGCATCGATAGTGTCGGGGTCTACACCCGTCTTCTGCATCAGCAACTTGGCTGCCTTGCGAGCCATATAGCTGGTGCCTAAGCCTTCCTCGGTGAGGATGCGGCGCTCCTTGATGCCTACACGTGTCATAATCCACTCGTCATTGGTGTCTACCATGCGCGACAGTTCCTCGTTGTTCAGAACATAGTCGGGCACGTAGCCACCAATGCCGGTGATTATCGCTTTGATTCTGCTCATTACTCAGCTGCTTCGTCCATAACAATGGCAATCTTGCCACGATAGTAACCGCATGTGGGGCATACGGTGTGGTAGATGTGATAAGCACCACAGTTGGGGCATACTGCCAGTGTGGGAGCTACTGCCTTGTCATGTGTACGACGCTTAGCGGTACGAGTGTTCGATTGTCTTCTTTTAGGATGTGCCATAATAATTTACTATTTAACGATTTACTATTTACAATTTACTTTTTTCACTGAGAGCGGTAGCGAAGTTCTTCACTCATCGCTCTTCACTTTTAAGTTTAATAACTTCTCCCAACGTGGGTCTATTGCCTCTGCCTCCTCTTCGCCGCTTCGGACAGCGCCACTCAGCTCGTCGAGCTTGCGTGTCATCGCACTATTGCATTTTCCAGGTGCATGAACGTGCTTGATGGGTATGGCCAGCATCACAAACTCATAGATGAACCATGACAGGTCGAGTATTCCTTCGTTCTCGTCGATGGTCACAGTGTCATCATCGTCAGAATATGTGTCGCCCAGTTTCACCATAAGACGGTTGTCCGCCTCGATGGGCTGATCCATGTCATCCAGACAACGGTCACAGCTAACGGTCACTGAGCCCTCGGTATGGAACTGGAGTTCAAAAAAGCCGGTCATCTTGCGTATAGACACCGACACATGCAATGCCCCATGCTCCAATTGAGAACCGTCCAAAGCTGCAAAATAATCATCATCAAGGTCGAACTCACGAGTAGTCTCGGCTTCTATCAACCCCTTCAGATCTATCTTATACAACTCTAAACCACACATAGTTACACTTTCAAAAGCAAGGACGGAGCTACCCATTCTCGCAATTTGGCTGCAAAGGTACGAAGATTTGAGGAAATATCCAAAAAAATACCTACTTTTTCATTTCCACACAGAAGGTCGTCCCTTTGCCCACCTCTGACTGTTTGACAAAAATTCGACCATGATGGTATTCCTCGATGATGCGGCGGGCCAGCGAAAGCCCCAGTCCCCACCCGCGTTTCTTGGTGGTAAAGCCAGGGGTAAACACATTCTTCAGGTCTTTCTTACGGATGCCCTTGCCCGTATCCTGCACCTCGACAACAACTAACGATGAAGGGCGTGAGGACAGCGCTGCGGCATTTTCCTCCCGCAGAGTCAGCGTGATGGTGCCCTTCCCTTCCATCGCATCGACCGCATTCTTACACAGATTCTCAATGACCCACTCGAACAGCGATGCATTCATCTTAACCTTCACCTCATGATCGGGCAGATGGCACACCATGCGCACCTGACTGCTGGTGCGACGGTCCATATAGTCCACCACATGGGTCAACACGTCATTCATAGATGCCTCGACGGGTTCGGGCACGGAGCCGATTTTCGAAAAACGATCCGCAATAAGCTGCAGCCGCTTCACATCCTTATCCATCTCGGGCAACAGGTCATCATCAGGATATTGCTCCTTCAGCATCTCCACCCAAGCCATCAGACTCGACACAGGCGTACCCAGCTGGTGGGCCGTTTCCTTTGACAGACCTACCCAGACCTTGTTCTGCTCTGCCCGCTTCGAGGACAACAGGGCAAAGATGGCAATCACCACAAAAATCAAAACGATGCCGAGCTGCACATAAGGCCATGCCGACAGCCGCTTTAGCATCACCGACTCATCGTAGCACACCAACTGGCTGCCTATGGAAATGGTATCTCCCGCCTGGATCATCCGACGGGCATAACTGGCAATCTGCAGCGTATCCTCAATATTCCGGTAATCATCAATACCGCCCTCGGCATTCAGCACGATGACAGGTATCGTATTGTTGCCAGCTAATACCGACAACACCAACGACAGGTCGGTCGTCTCGTCAGCTTCATTCAACGTGCGCAGTGCCTGGGCCCATACCTCCATCTTGTTCCGCTCCTCTTTCGAGAGGTCGCGAACCAGAAAATGGGATACCAGCAAAGAGGCTACGGCAATCAATACCGCTGCCATCACCAAGATAATCTTCACCTGCCGGATTCTGTCTGTCCACTGCATACCTTATTATTATAACGCACGAAAGGGGTAAATATTATAAAATATTACGCAAACACATATTTAACATGCTTTATGTGTCACCCCATGTCGAGCCGACTCAAATGATTGTTTGAGTCGACTCGACTGATGTTTTGAGTCGACTCACCTTTCGATTGCTTAAACAGGCATTAGACGAAATAAATCATTAAATTCGTTTTCGTTCGTTTCCTGACAAAAAATTGCAAAAAGAGGTTAAAAGCGAGTATATAGTGCGTTCTTTCGATGAATTTTTATAAATTTGCACCTGAATATCTTTCATAAGGGGATATGAGGACATCTTTGCTGTCACAAGATTAATTAAAGCAAATCAACACAATAGAGATAGTGATTATGAATCAGATTATTAAATATAGAAAAACGGAAATGAAAAGAATGATTTTTTTATTGGCTGCTGCGCTGTCGCTGACAACAGCAGACTGTCAAACGGTGAATGAGGTGACAGACAGTGTGAAGTCTGCCAGGAAATCAGGCAAGGTAAAGACAATAGTCTCTACAGTGAAGGGAGCCTTTTCGACGAAGGATGTCGATACGGAGAAGATTATCGGTACGTGGGTGTATGTGAAGCCCGTTGTGATTTCCACTACAAAGAATGTGCTGTCGAAGATGGCCACAAATTCCGTTGCCCCAAAACTGGAAGCCCAACTGAACAAATACTGCGAGAAGGCCAAGGTGAGTGCAGCCAACACGTATTTCAATATACGCGCGAATGGCACCTACACCTATACCTTTGTGGGCGATGATACGACGGGCACCTGGATGGCTGACGGTGACAAATTGCGATTCGCTGTCAAGAACGTGCAGACAACAGAGGTAACCACCCGCATGGAACATACTGACACCCTGTCGCTCGTCATGGACACCTCGATACTTCTTAAGGAGATTCAAGGGCATGGCGGTATTTCAGACAGCAAGACCAACAAAGAACTGGTAAAACTGGCCAAACATGTCAAGAACTTGAAATCGGGCTTCATCCTGGCCCGTAAGAAATAGACCCAGACATCTCTATGAGATTTGACAGATCAGGGGACTCTAATTTTCTATTAGGCTCGTTACACCTGTGCGTGAATATCATAGCCTAAGCTCACGCCTCCTCTTGAAGGTGTGAGCTGGCAGACATTCTTTCCCGCGCAATTTTGAACGATTTTAATAGAATGGCAAGAAAGCTGTCAATGCTCTGGTTGCAAAGTTACTCCAATTCTTTGAAACGCCCAAATCTTTTGCCAATTATTTTAGGGACTCATAGTTGTTTTTTCGTTTAGGTTATTCTTCTTTCTTTATGGGCCGAGCCACGTTGTGAGAACTCTTTGGAGCAGACTTGATGTAGTAGACATCCTGGCCTGGCTTGCTGACGGCATTAGTACCCAGGTCAACAGCCAGGCCAATTAATCCGCCAATGAGTATATTGCCGAAAGCCCATCCGTTAACCTTACGGTTCAGTACAATGTCCTCATAGGTATAGTTGGGAGATGTAATCCTGATGTGCTGTCCGCCGAGGTGTTTGCGTTCTACTTTTACTGTAGCCGGCAGCACCACATCCTCATACGTCTGGTAACTGGTGGTGACCGTCATGGGTTCAGTGAACTCTCCGTCGATGTTCACCATTGCCGTTGTTCCCGAGAAAATGGTAGCACACGAGCTGAACAGCGTCACTACGCAGGCTGCCATAGCAGCCGTTGCCAATGTTTTGTTTTTCATTTTTGCGATGTTTTTGTTTATTGAAAATAATTCTAAATTGCATTGCCGCACTCTCAAAGAGAGAACCGACTCCGTGATTTTCAATCAAAGAGTCCCGCGATCTATACGATATCGCTGATATTATCTTCGCGTTCCTGTATTAACCCCATTATATCTTAGATGACAATATCAAATAACGTGTTATCATCAAATCTTTTACTACAAATATAATCCATCGCCTCTATACAGCTTCTATTAGCAAATCCGCTAAAACTTTCATGACATCTCTTGTTACAATTCCAATTGTCGTAAAGTTTTGGGAGTTCAACATTTCCAGCATTTAGCCTATATATGTCAATACCAATAACTGGTAATACCTCATTCCTACAATATTCTATTAATCTTGTTGCATTACTTTTGTCATATGCAACACTTTGTATCCCAATACTATCTAATGAATAGTATTGCAAGCCTAACTCATTTGCTATAGTCTCGGATTCTGTCATAATTTCTTTGCAAATTTACAATAAAAATACTGTAATTAAACTATGTTTTCTGTAGATCAGGGGACTCTAACCAGATTAGAAAGCCTCTAATCTACTGATTTTCTTTACAGGAGAATAGTCAACTTTCCATATATCAAGTTCAAACAAGAAATCATTTTGATCGATGTTCAGGCTGATGATAATAGCAACATTATCTACATCATGCAAGATGCAATCTGCTATTTGCGCCTTGAAAAACCTTTCTTGTTTCGGAAGATGATCTGGAACAAGAAGAATACTCCCCATTCCTCCGTCATCCATAGGGAATGCTTGGTATTCATCATACCATTTTCTCTCCAATTGATAATTTGCTTTTCCCGCTAAATATTCTATCAGGTCAATTTCTTCTTTGTTAAGTTTTCTGCCGTGTCTCATATACAACAATGCTATATCTTTTTTCAACGCCTCAATAATTGTTTTATTGTTCATCTTTCTATTTTAATTCATGTATTCTCCCTATGTTATACAAATCCTTTCGTATTCTATATATTGAGTATTGCAATTGATATCCGTCAACGGTGACAATCCCATCATATGCTCTATTGTCAATTACGTTTTTTAAGTTCTTTCTTGCGTCAAATTCAATTGCTTTACGGACAGTGGTTCTATCCAATCCCAATTTATCAATATGCCTAAATGTATGATATATTTGATTTTCAGTTTTCCCGAACTGTATTTGACATCTAGGAGTTGTGACAAATTTATACAAGAATCTTAGACCAAATATCAATAATTCTGGATACACTGGCTGCAAAGGCTTTTCAGAAATTAGCCTAAAGGGTATGTTATGTTTTGCTCTCACAGTTACTTCTGGTAAAGGGTCAACGACTTCTAATGTACCATCCTTATGCTTAATAACTTCTCCTTCATGCATGGCATGGTTAAAAAGGCCAATGCTCATTCCCTGCATCATTCCCTGCATCATATCCCCGCCGGTCAGCCAGGCTCCAATACCTCCAATAGCTGATGTTGACGCAACCATTAATGCAGGATTCATGTGTATGCCTTGTGCAAAGGAGCCGATTCCCGAGGAAAGGGCTCCAGTGACGAATCCACTTCCAAAACCGCCTCCATTTAATGCGCCTATGGCACCGCTGGCTATGCCATGAGCCCCAGCCCGTAACAATTCATGCCCAAAGGTACCAACTGCACCAAAAGCAGAACCTATTCCATAAGAAGCAGCAGAAGAAAGCAAACTTAAACCTGCTGCTTTCCACACACTTTCACCATTGAATGCTGCTTGCATCATGCTACTGGCCATGCTGAATGCTGCAAAAGCAATAATGGCATCATCAATACCAAAGAGTTCTCCACTCGGGTCAGTATACTTCAGCGGGTTGTTCAGGCAATAGCTGTACCTGTTGAAGCTCTGGCTGAAGTCGGGCATCTGGACGTAGTTGTCGGGAGAGAGGAAGCGTCCGAGGATGGGGTCATAAAGTCGGCCGTTCATATTGATAAGCCCGAACTCAGGCAGCATCTCGTGCCCCGTATAGCCGCGATGGAAGGTGAAGCCACCGTTGGCCTGGTGGACGGTCTGACGGCCCCAGGCATCGTACTCGGCAGAGAACACCGTGGTACCCGTCTCGTTGTAGATGCGGGTGATGCTGCCCAGATGGTCGGTATAGGTATAGTAGAACTCGCCCTCGGTGTCGCCGTCGTCCAACACGTAGATGACACCATGGTCGAGATAGTAGATGTGGCGCGTTGTGCCGTCCTCGGTGATGCGCTCGTAGTCGCCGGCATAGAGCGTGGTACGAACGGTGGCGCCATTGTGTTGGAGTATGGTCTTCCAACGTTGCTCTTCAGGTCCATAGGTAAAGATCATGGTATAGCCGTTCTCCGAGAGTGTCGCCACCTTGCCGAAGGGTGTATAGGTGGCCGTCTGCGAGGCTGTCGGGATGCTGCCCTGCGAGCCTACCCCCGTGACGGCATGGGGATGGCTGGAGCCGTAGTAGAAACTGCCAAGGTTGGACTTGCTGCTGATGTTGCCGTTGGCATGATAGCCGACCAACCGTGTGGCGCCTCCCGTGGTCACACCCGTCAGGCGGTCCAGATTGTCGTAGGCAAAGGCTTCGGGCAGCGAGCACATGCCGGAACGTGACAGCAGATTGCCCGTGCTGCCTTCGAAGTTGTAGGTCATACGGTGGATGATGTTGTCATTGCGCAGCATGTCTATCCGTGTCAGGTAACCCCGCGAATCGTGAACAGCTTGCAAAGCCATATCACTGCCTATGGTGTAATAGACTGGCCTTTCCGTTTCTACATAAGGATGTGGCTCATCAGGTATGATAGGCAGAGTATCTATCGGCTCAGGAGGATAAAAAGGTTCATCATAAGATAATGTATTGTTCAGAGGAGGAAGGTCGGGTAAGACAAACTCCCTAAGACCAAAGGCAAGGGTACCTCCCAGCTCGGTGGTGGTCTGAAGCCCGTTATCCTCACTCTGTAGCCAGATGTTCCGATTGCCCATCTGGCAGGCTATCCGCTGGCCGCTATAGTGGTCGTCGTAGACATAGGACACACTGACATTCTGAGGATAATCCTTGCTGGAGAGGCGTCCGTATCGGTCGTAATGGTAGCCGAAGGTAATAGGAGACTCGCCACTCATGCTCCGTGTCTCCTGTGAAAGCCGTCCCTTGTTGTCATAGGTATAGCTGACACAACGGTCAGAAATCTGTTTTTGCGAAAGTCGTCCGTCACTGTAGGTATAGGAAATTGACGCTCCGCTGACGTTTTTGGAGATTATGCGTCCGGCACCGTCATAGACAAAGGATGTCTCGTAGCCTTTGGCATCTGTCTGGTTGGTAACCCGACGAAGGGCATCATAGCTGTAGGTGGTTGTGCCTGCATCAGGGTCGTTCAGCGAGGTCTGATTGCCTGCTGTATCGTAAGTCATGCTGACCGTAGTCCCCTCGGAGATGACGGCAGAAGGCTGGCCGTTGGAGTGGTAGGTGTAGTTGACACTGGATACGGGGTCGCCAGATGCTGTCACATTGCCCCATGCATCGTATGTCTTGGTGGTCACGCGTCCGTTCTCTGTGGTGGTCACGCTACGGTTTCCATAGCTGTTGCTGAGAGAGACTCCACTGCTGGAAGTCATAGTCAGCAAGCGCCCGAAAGCATCATAAGTATAGTTCTCGGTAGTGGTCTGGTCTCCGTGAACCATCGTCTTATTGGTCACCTCGCCACGAGTGTTGTAGGTGACTGTCTCTGTGATGTCAACACTGGCAATGCCCTTGGTGCTGGTGCAGGTCACATTACCCAGCGCGTCGTACCACGTTTTGACCTCGTGAACAGGAGCAGTCAACTCTGTGACACAATAGGCAGAGTTGTGAAGCGTCGATGGCTCGCGAGTGTAGGTCTTATACTCGCCAGAAGGCATAAATATGTCAATAAGCGTGCCGAAACCATTTCGCGTGTAGTAGGTAGTGAGCGGGTTTGACGGATTGGTAGCATCGGTCTCTTCTGTTATGTCACCGAAGATGTTCCGAGTATAGTTGACAGTGGTTGCCGCATCAGTCTTCTGAGTCAGGAACTTGCCACCGCTGCTATACTGATAGTTGGTGATTACGGGTGCCGATACGCCCGGACCAGACTGGCTCTCCTTCGTCACATTACCATGACTGTCGTACTGATAGGAGATGGTCAGTGGTAATGAGGAAGTTGCATCCTCGACAACGGCGGACTTCAGACCGTTGCTGTTGTAGGCAATAACAGTCTTTCTTGAGAATGGTGTGCCGCTATGTGCGTGTTTTTGTGTATGTAGAATCTCTGTCGGCCGGTAGGTTCCTGCTATCTTGGCATTGGTATAGGTATATTGCACCTGCTTATACATGCTGCTGTTATCGTACTCTGTACGTTCCAGAAGGAGTTGGCCTAAGTTGTAATTATACTGATAGCTGGTGGTGGTGGTATTGCCGTAGAAGTCGGTGACCACCTGAGAGACAGGGAATGACATCCAGTTCTTGACAGCGAGTTGCCTTAGTGTCATTGTGCTTACAGCAGTTGAGGTCATTCCGCCTTGGGCCGTAACAGTGCTGATACTGCATGGCATGAGGCTTGTGTTGTCAAGAGTGGTAGTAGTGCTGACTGTCTTGCCCGAATAGTATTCTGCAGCGGTTATTCCCTGGAATCCCAGCAGGCCACGTCCTTTCATATGGGCACGCAATCCGGAATAGGTATAGTCCGTACGTGATGATATGGACGAGGCTCCCGACTCGCGAATCTGTGAGACGACGGTGAGGGGCACTGCCAAGTCTACCATGGGGTAGGTGCTACCAGAGCCCTTGGTATATAGGTTACCTGTGGTCAGAGAGGCGTAGTTGAAGTAGGTCTTTCGTCCGTTGCTGTCGGTGAAGCTCGACACCTTGCCGTCGGAAACATCCTGCAAAATGCAGCTATAGATGTGCAGTGTGGGGTCAACATTGGCATTGACACCAGAATAACAATTGTAGCCGTAGTTGGCAATCTCTGGATACCCTCTTCCTTTGAAGTCGCCAACAAAGACATGGCCAGGCTTGGCATCGTCCAAACGGGTTGAGGTGGACTCTTTTTGTTTGATCAGTCTAGTACCGTTGGAACGGAGCCAATAGGTGTATGTCTTCTCCTGCCAATAGTCATAGGCGTTCAATACGATATCGCTTTTCCCGTCATGGTCAAGATCTACTATCAGACAATTCCATGTACCATTTTCCAGATTTTGAATATTGATCTGCATCGTGAGGGTGCAGGCCAGACGACGTGTAAAGGTTCCATTGCCATTGCCCAATTCGAAATACAAATTGCTGGTATCGCGGTTGCCCCATACAAAGTCAGGATAACCATCTCCATTGAAATCGCCCATCGAGATATGCTGATGGTTGGTGATTTCTGTGTTCAGGGTACTGCTGTTGACAAATTGATTTTGAAGGTTACTGCCGCCTTGATTGTAGAAAATTCGATAGCCATCATCGCAGATGACGAGCATGTCGTTCAATCCGTCATTGTTAAAGTCGGAAGTGAAAAGGTGCTTAGGGGCAGATGAGAGAGTGAGCAAGAAAGTGTTCTTCTCAATAACCGATACGTTTTTATAATTAAGCAGGTAGCCATAGTAATAACCATTGTATGCAGCTCTCTCCAAAACAAAGATTTCACTTTTGCCGTCATTATTGAAATCAGCGCAAGTATATAAGACAGGGTCTGAGGAAGTTTTCAGAGATAAGTATTTGGACACACCCTCACCATAGGTACTACTCATGAACTGACTTGTAACATACTGGAGATACAGAGTCTGACCATTACAATTGTGAGAGGTTATAGGCATGATAAAATCAGCAATTCCGTCACCATCCAAGTCACAATTAGCCAGACCGCCATTGGATAAACTGATATCTTCTGTATTTATACTCCCGGTAAATGAGCGTGTAATGGGGGAAGAATAAGAAACCGAACCATCCTCTTCTACGCTGGATTTATGGATAAAGACATATGTTTTGTATGTATAATTATTAACGTTGTTGTAATAGCCAAGATACTCCCTTACAGGAGATATCTGAATAATATCAGAAACGCCATCACCATTGATATCGCTCGTGGCAAATGATTTATCTTCAAAATATGTAAAATTATCAGATTCCTGTAGGGGAACTGAAAGGTTGCTACTACTTGGGAAGTAACTTAGCAGATAGTTCCAGTTGACTGTAAGATTGTGGCTTGACTGGCCATTCTCGCCAGTTTCGTTAATAGATGTGAGACGGGAGAATTTGGTGGTTGAACCATCGGAAATCGCGTTGTATGCAAAACTGTAGGTACGGAAAATGCTGCTGCCCGACTTGGTCTTGATGCTCTTCAGCCGTTTGCAGACATATCCACAGGTGTTACGAATGGAAAAGAAAATTGTATCAGGCCTGTTCTCGTATTCAAAGGTGATGGAATTGTCGCCGCCATAGTTGATGGCCTGAGGATATAGGTAACAATTTTGAGCACTATATTGATAGGTGATGGTTTGTCCCAGAGAATTAGTGGCTTTGCTGATATACCACGCAGCAATAGCGGAAGGACTATGAAGCATCTGGCACTCAAGGGTTGTCCTGCCATATTCATAAGTCATGCCGTCTTGAGTATCAACAGTGAAATAGACTGATGTGCTTGAGCCGTGGAATGTAACCTCTGTCAACGGCTCTCCGTCTGGAGCATAGACAGCTCCGTCTTGCCCGGCTGTACCACTCTTGAGTATTAACCGCTTTCCGTCAAGATAGTAGGCATCACTGCTGGCATACGTGATACCACCTGCCGCTGAATCGTGCCATTCGTCCTTCATACCGCGGGTGATGGCCGAAATACCAGTGACATTACACCCAAAGCCAGCCAGACCATTGCCAGTCTGACTGTTATAGGTGATGCCTATGGACGGCATCAGGTCACCCACACCTTTTGGAACTTCGATAGCCACTGAATAAACGGCCGCACCTGTTGGAGAGACATTAGCTGTGCCCGACAGTTTGTCTTGTGCCTGACATAGAAGTATTATAAACTGAACTAACAGGGTTGTTAGTAATCTTGACGGTATAGTTCTCATAGCAATTGCGGGGAGACGGTTAGTTTTTTATTATTTTGTAAGTATTCTTTTCGCCATTCAAATCAACTTTAAGGAGATAGTATCCTTTAGGAAAGGTGCTGAGGTCAAGTGTGGCATCAACTGAGGTCATGGTTTGCTGAATTAACACCTGGCCCGACGTATTACTTAGTAAAAGACTGCAATTGTCTGTGTCATTCCACTGAGAAAGTCGTATGCTGAGCAAGCCACTAGTAGGGTTAGGACCAACGGAAAGTGTTTGCTGCAGCGGCGAAGAAGTGTTTTTGGCGACATTTCTTCTGCTCAAGAGTTGAGGCGCATTAACCACTGAGGAACGAGAAATGCGGTTTCCCGCAGCATCATAGCTGTAGGAAACCTGTTGCGCATTTATTGCTGATGGAACTATCGTCAAGGATGTCAGCAAAAGTAAATGTTTTATCATGATACAATTATTCTAATGTGATGAATCCCTTGAATTTCCAATTACCCATCAGGAGCTCTATCTCATAGTCACCGGAGAGGGTTGAGGGAAGCGTGACTTGTGTCATAGCAGAGAATACGGTAGTAGAGTAAACAACCTCACCATTCTCCTCTTTAATGTAAAGGACATAGTCTGGATGGTCTGCCGCAAACGCAAGGGTATAATCTTCGATATAGACCACAGGCGGACGCATGGGAGATTTGGAATGACCATTCCCAGCAGGCATGTCGTCTTTTTCAAAATCTACCGTTAATGGAATACGATTCCATGCGTAAGTACTTGTGCCCATCATAAAGGCACTGACTAATAGAATAAAAAGTTTTTTCATACAATTCAGTTTCAAATAAATAATCCGCTGCAAAATTAGTGAGATTAATCTGGCCTGAGAACGAATCGTAACAATAAGAATTAAGTGAAAATTTCAGTTGAGTTAAATAGCTGGTTATTAACTCTTAAAGAATATTATAGTTAATAATCTAAAGAGGGAAATTCACAAAAATTAAGAGACAAGCAGAGCCTTATGGGGTGGTTTCTAATAGATGTCTCTCAGCATTTTATCAAACATTTTAGAGGAACCGGACATTCCAAATAACTTCAAAAGCATTTTTGTGCGTAGTTCTGTGATGTAAGAAGATGAGACTTCCAGCATGGCTCCAATGTTAGTTGGCTTATAGCCTGAACGGATGAGCAGACAGGTCTTATACTCTTTGTCGTTGATTAGAGTTGCATGTTTGGATAGAAAATCCTTAAACCCTGGATAACAGAGAAAAACATGTTGCGCCATTTGCTCCCAATCGTCATGAGATGGTTGCTGTCCTTTGTATGCCAACTGCTCAAATTTGAAGTAGATGTCTGCATCCTTCAATTTCCTGTCTGCTATGGTCTGGCTATTGGTGTCGCGTCGCAGCAGTGACTTCATGACGGTTTCCTGTTCACGAATAATCTGCTCCTTCTCAGATATCAATTTCATGTTGATGTCTTCACTCAAACGAAGATTGTCTATGTCGTGCTGAGCCTGGGCTATAGCCATCAGGCTCTGCGTATATTTAAGTTCTGTTTCTTTGCGTTTGCGGGATAACTCACGAACGAGAGTATAAGTAACGAGGCATACAATGATAATGACTGCAATGCAAATCCAAATAATAATCGTACGGCGGTATGTCTTTCCCTTCTCACTAAATGTTTCCTTCTGATAGCGGGTATAGTCGTACATGGACTGTATCCTTTCAACGTCTTTAGCATTCCTGTGAGCATGCAAGGAATCACTCATTGCATAGGCATATAGGGCATATTTGGCTATTGAATCCTTTTGATGTTGCTTTAGGAAGAGCTCTGCAATATCAGACGCTGCTGCATGTTGGTTATTGAAGTCTTTTCCATCGTGCAGTTCCTTCCGGAAATAGTATTCTGCAGAATCCAATCTGCCTGTCTCTAAATAGTAGCAGCCTTTGATGTTATAATAGATTTCACGCCCATGGGCAATGTTGCCATAGGCATCAAAAAGCCCTGACTTGGATTCGTAGATATCCATGTACCGCTTGGCCTTATGATACTCCCCTTTCTGAATCAAAATTCTCATGATTCCACATAGAGAGATTGCGGCATAGGAAGGATAGCCATATTGTCTAAATTTGGAGGCAACATCTTCGATGACGAATACCGCAGAATCCGGCATGCCTAAATATTTATAAGCAAAGCTCTCTTGCTCATAGTTCATCAGTGCGGCAAGGGTGTCATTGGCCAACCATGCATATTCCACTGATCGCTTTTCGAGTTCCAACTGTTGTCGGAAGAGGCCTTGCTGGTAAAACACCTGGGCCATCTGCGCATAAACGCGGCTGAGCTGGGCATAGTCGCAGTCGTGGGCGGTAGTGTCGGCACGGTCGAGGGCGTCATGATAGCACTGCAGGGCCATAGGGGCCTCGTCGTGCTCGTAGTAGGCGCGCCCCAGGAGGTAGTGAGCCAGCAGCTGCTCGTTTGCAGTGCCATAATCGTCGAAGAAGCGGACATAAGGCTCTACGTCCTGGACGGTAAAGGACTGTTCAGTACGGTTGCGTGTGTTAATGCTGTCGAGGCCGGCACGCATCCGTGCCCGCTCACCCTCTGTGGTGCATCCCGCCAGCACCAAAAGCATCCCGAATAAGAATCCTACCAGTCGTTTCACAACTGCAAAGGTACGAAAAATCCACGAGACTCAACATAAAATCCTAATGTAAAAAAGTTCTTTCAGATACTTGTTTAACTCCAAAATCAAAGAAGCCCTCTCACCATTGCTGATGAAAGGGCTTCTCTCTGAAAAGTGGCGGTCTCCTACTCTCCCGCATTGCATTGCAGTACCATCGGCGCAGGCGGGCTTAACTTCTCTGTTCGGAATGGGAAGAGGTGGGACCCCGCCGCAATAACCACCTGATATAGGTTATTGACATTTTACACAAGCAAAACCACAGATGTCGATAATCTAGTGTCAACCAACACCTGAAAATATGACTGCTACGCGAAAGCTTTCGGGCAATTAGTAAGGCTCGGCTTTGACGTCACCGTCTTTACACCTGCCTCCTATCAACGTCCTCGTCTAGAACGACCCTCATGGAGTTCTCATCTTGCGGAAGGCTTCGCACTTAGATGCTTTCAGCGCTTATCCATACCAGACGCGGATACCCGGCGGTGCACCTGGCGGCACAACCGGCTGACCGGAGGTCTGTCCACCACGGTCCTCTCGTACTAGTGGCGGCACCACGCAAAACTCCTGCGCCCACGATAGATAGAGACCGAACTGTCTCACGACGTTCTGAACCCAGCTCGCGTGCCACTTTAA